>JACCDH010436620.1_pt1 | contig 19268 bp, 6 predicted proteins | sample 7442481 | NCBI WGS metagenome assembly JACCDH01 (sample SAMN15323433, study PRJNA562643) | freshwater metagenome | isolation source: river surface water | place: USA:Blue River Watershed | collected 2017-08-15 | reverse complement strand
GTGCTCTCCGGCGTCAGCTATCTGCCGCCCAATTCCCTCTCCCGGCCCGGCGTCGCCGCGCCCGCCCAGGCGCAATACCCGTTTTCCACCGATCATCTGCGCCGCCAGCTCTCGCGCCGGCAGTACGAGGTGCTGCTCAAGGCCGTGGAGGGCAAGTCGAACAAGGTGATCGCCCGCGATCTCGACATCTCGGACCACACCGTCAAGGCGCATCTGTCCACCGCGTTCCGCACGCTGGGGGTGCAGAACCGCACCGAGGCCGTGTATGTCGCGGCCCGGCTCGGCCTGCACGCCGGCCACATGCCGGACGCCTGAGCGCGGGAGCCTGCGATGACTCACTGGCTGTCCCGACCTGTCGAAGCGCTGCTGCAGGAAGAGGGCGTGCCAGTCACCGAGCCGACGGCGCAGGACGCGAAGGCCGCTCCAGCGCTGTTGGGCCGGCGCCCTGATGTGCTCATCATCGGCTCGGGCTATGGCGCCGCCATGGCCGCCCTGGCGCTGGCCGAGCAGGAGCAGCGGCTCCCTGTCGCGCAGCGGCGGCGCATCTACGTGTTCGAGCGCGGCGAGGAATACCTGCCGCAGGATTTCCCCAAGTCTCTGCGCGACCTGCCCACCCGTGTCGGCGTCACCACCCTGCCCGATGACGATGTTCTGGCCTCGCAGCTCGAGGTCAATCGCCTGGGCCTGTGGGACATCCGCATCGGCGACAAGGCCAGCGTGATCATGGGCAACGGCCTGGGTGGCACGTCTCTGGTCAATGCCAGCGTGGCCGCGCGGCCGCCCGCGGCCGCCTTCGGCCACTGGCCGGCACCGGCGTTCGGCACCGCGGCCACGGCGGGCACCTGGCAGGCCGAGCTGGAAGCCGTGCTGCCCAAGATCGAGCGCCTGCTGGGCGTCGCGACCCTGCCCGAGGCGCAGGAGTTTCCCAAGTACCGTGCCTTGCAGCGCACGGTGCAGGCGCTGGGCGGCAGCGTGGCGCCGGCCCCGCTCAGCATCAATTTCGGCGCGCCCGGCGTGCACAGCGCGGAACACGGGCCCTGCAACCGCTGCGGCAACTGTGTCATCGGCTGCCATTCCGGCGCCAAGGGCGCGCTGAACATGAATGCCTGGCCGCTGGCGCGTCAGCTCGGCGTGGAGCTGTTCACCGGCGCCACGGTGCGCGCGCTGCGGCCGGATGCGCAGGGCGGCTGGCTGCTCGACTGCAGCCTGACCCGGGCCAGCGGGCGGCAGTTCCGGGTGCAGGCCCGCACCGTCATCCTGGCGGCGGGCAGCCTCGGCAGCACCGAGATCCTGCTGCGCTCGCGTGAGACGCATGCGCTGCCGCTGTCGCCGCGGCTGGGGCAGCGCTTCTCCACCAATGGCGACATGCTGCTGTTCAGCGCCGGGGAGAACACCCCGGTGCAGGCGCTCGCCGATGTGCCGGACGCCAGTGCCAGCGGCACTCCCAGCGGGCCGACCATCATCGGCAAGGCCACGGTGCCGCTGGGCGGTCGGCGCGATGAGCGACAGATCACGCTGGAAGACGGCAGTGTGCCGTATCCCATCATCGCGCTGTGGCAGGAACTGCTGGTCACGCAAAGCTTCCTGCGCCGCTATGTCGACAGCCGTGAACACGCCTGGCAGAAAGCCCACCCCGGCCACGACCCGCTGGCGGTGTCGCGGGATCTCGCCGAGCGCTCCCAGGTGCTGCTGGCCATGGGTGTGGACACGCCCGCCCCCGGCGCCCCGCAGACTGCCTGGCCCGGCGAACTGCGGCTCGACGCCGTCCGCGACGCTGTGCTGCCGCATCTCACGCTCGCCGAGGACAGCGTTTTCCACGCCCTGCACGAGCGGCTGCGCAAGGCCGAGAAGAGCGCCTTCGACGGCGGGCATTACGTGCCCAGCGCGGCCTGGGCGCCGCTGCCTGAAGGCTTCGGCGAGCAGGTCGAGGGCACGGGCGACCTGGGCGAACATGTGTTGACGGTGCACCCGCTGGGCGGCTGCGCCATGGCCGAGACGGCGGAGCAGGGCGTGGTGGACGCGCGCGGTCGCGTGTTCCGTGAGGCGACGGGCAGCGCCGTGCATCCAGGCCTGTATGTGCTCGACGGCGCCATTCTGCCGGGAGCCGTCGGCACCAATCCCTTCCTCACCATCAGTGCCCTGAGCTACCGCCTGGCAGTCGCCCTGGCAGCGGAGGAGGCCCGGGAGCCCGCGCCGCCGGGCGTGCCGGGCGAGTCCCCCTGGTGGCAGGCCGACTTCCCCGTGCTGGACAAGGCGCGCTGGGGCACGATCCCGCCGGGCGCGCCGCTGAGCCTGCCGACGGCCGCCGAAGAGCAAGTCGAGGCGCGCTTCACCGAGACACTGGTGCACTGGTTCAACAACGACAAGCGCTCGAGACTGCCCTGGAGCGAGACGGCCACGCCCGGCCCGGATGCCGTGTTGTCCCTGCTGGAAACCCTTGATCTGCCGCCCGGGGTGCAGGCGGCCCTGCGCCGCGCGCCTTCGCTGGTGCTGAACATCGCCTTCGACTTCGCCGGCGACACCGCGCTGGAACGCTGGCTCGAGACGCCCGGACTGCCCTTGCCGGCCGTGGCCACCCTGGGCTATGACCCGGTTGGCGCGGTGCTGGAGACGCGCCCGGAACACTGCGTGCCCCTGCTGCAGCTGCGCGGCAGCGTGGTGCTGGGCCAGCGTGACAAGGTGAACGGCTGGCAGCATCTGCGCCGCACCTTCAAGGCGGGCGCACGCTTCCTGCACTATCGGCGCGAGGACATCGGCGGCTCGCTGCTCAGTACCCTCAAGAACCTGCCCAGGATCGGCCAGTACCTGCGTGTGGCGGCGGTGCATGCCGACTGGCGCGAGCTGGTTTACGAGCTGCAAGGCGACTTTGACGGCGGCACCCACCTGAGCCTGCGCGGCCGCAAGGTGCTGGGCTATGCCCCCGACAACAAGAACCTGCTGGCGGCGCTGATGACGCTGCCGGTGCGCCTGCACAACGCACGCAACGGTCAGACGCTGGAGCTGCTGCTGGAGGTGGACCCGGTGGGCATCACGCGCGGGCCGGCACCGCTGCAGGTGATGCACTCCCGCGACGGCGTGGCGGCCCTGCTGCGCATCGGCGGCTTCGGCGCCTTCTGCCTGCGCATGCTCATGCAGACGCATTTCTGGAGCTTCGGCGCCTATGACTACCAGCAGTACAAGACGCTGACCGAGCTGGACAGTGACCCCGTGCGCGGGCGTCTGGCCGCCCCGCCCGTGCAGATGCGCTACACCGTGGGCGGCAAGCTGCGCCAGTCGCTGCCCGTGGAGATACTCCACAATCCGCAAGGAGCGCGCGTGGTGACGCGCCTGCTGCGCTACCAGCCGTCCGGCGCCCCGCGCGGGCCGGGGCCGCGCAAGAGCCTGATCCTGGTGCATGGCCTGGCGCACAGCGGACGGGTGTTCTGGACAGACACCATCGACACCAACTACGTGCAGTACTTCCTGGCGCAAGACTACGAGGTCTGGGTGCTGGATCACCGCACCAGCGCCAGCATCGTCGACACCATCGACCCCACGGACACCTGGGACGACATCGCCGCCCACGACATCCCCTGGGGCGTGCGCACAGTGTTCGCGACGCTCAATGGCGCAGCGCCCGGCGCCGACGCGCAGAAGGTGTACCTGTTCGGCCACTGCATCGGCGCCGGCGCCCTGGCCATCGCCACCCTGCGCGGCCTGCTGGATTACGAACTCCCGGACGGCGGACGCGCCAGCATGATCGCCGCCATGACCCTGCACGCCGTGGCGCCCTGGCTCTACGCCTCGGCCGCCAACCGGGCGCGGGAGAATCTCTGGGCGCTGTTCAAGGAGCTGGACCTGATCGACACCGTGGAGCCGCGCCCGCACAAGCATTCGGAGGGCGCCGAGGTGATCTACGACCGCCTGGCCTCGACTTCCCTCAACGCGACCGAACTGGCCCAGTGGCCCAAGGCCCAGATGAAGGGCGACCCGCGCGGCCCCGCTTTCCAGAAGGCCATCTACACCCGCTACACCGTGTTCTGGGGGCGGCAGTGGGAGAAGGCCAATGTCACCGAGCGCACGCGCCAGGAATTCAGCGGCATGATCGGCGCCGTGCCCGTGGCGGTGCTGCAGCAGGTGTATTACTCCATCACCCGGGGGCTGCTGGCCGCGCACAATGGCGACAACGCCTATGTGCGGCAGGAGGCCCTGCAGGCGCACTGGACCTTCCCCACGTTCTTCCTGCATGGCAACGAGAACACCGTGTTCGACATGGAGAGCTCGCGCACCTCGGCCGAGCAGCTGGTGCGGCATCGCCGCCATGTGCGCTCGGGCGACCGCCGCTGGCGCACCGACATCCGGCTCGAGCCCCAGGTGTACACCGAGCACGAGGTCTGGGTGGATGTGGTGCCGGGCTATGGCCACATGGACATGATCTTCGGCCGTGACGTGGCCACCGACATCTGCCCGCGCATTCATGACTTCTTCACGGCGGCTGCCGAGCAGACGCTGCCCGAGACTTACGCTCATGTCGCCAACGATGCCGCCGAACGGGCCCGCTTCGAGCGCTGGTGCACGGCCAACTCGCATTCCACGCCCGTCAGCCGGCCGCTGGCCGGGCCGATCCTCTCCCACCCCCGGCGCGAGGCCGACGGCCGCTGCAGTGTGCGGCTGTGGTGCGAGGCGCAGGACTTCACCGCCAATGCGGCCAGCGGGCTGCGCATCGCGCTGGCCGACGTGGAGGATCTGCCTCCCGGGGAAGCGCTGCGCAAGCTGCTGCACAAGATTCCCGGAGACGCCGGGCAGGCCCGGGCCTGGCAGCGCGAGTTCTGGCTCTACGACTACGACTTCCACCCCGCGCCCGGGCTGCAGCGACGCGTGCGGCTGGAATATGACCCCGAGGAAAGTGACAAGGTGGATGTGCTGCGCAAGCCGGCATCCGGCCACAGTCACGGCGTGATCGACCCGCAGGTGCAGACGCCCCAGCGCTGGGGCAGCCTGCTGGACTGGGCCGCCATGCCCTGGTTCCAGCGTCAGTTCCTGGGGCAGGGCAGTGCGGCCGACCCGGTGCGGCTGTCCTTTCTCAGCGGCTCCTGTCTGCACCCGGGCTCCACCTTCGAGGAGCAGCACAGCGCCTCGATCTTCCAGGGCATGTGTCGCCATGTGGCGCCGGCGTATGTCTGGGGTGGGGCAAGCAAGCTCCAACAGACGCAGTGGCGCGGTGTCGACCACCTGCTGCTGCTCGGCGACCAGATCTATGCCGATGCCAGCGCCGGCCTGTTCGACCCGCGCGTGGCCTACGAGAAATACCGCTCCCCCTATCGCAAGGCCTTCGGCAGTGCGTGGGCGCGGCGCCTGCTGGCCCATGTGCCGACGTATTTCAGCATCGACGACCACGAGATCGACGACAACTGGGACGGCAGCAAGACCCTGCCCAATGGCGACCCGGTGAACCCCTGGTACGCCAAGCGCATGGCCTGGCTGTATCAGGTGCACCAGCGCCAGTGGGACCACGGCGACATCCGGCTGTGGCAGCACTTCAGCAGCGCGGGCTTCCCGTTCTTCCTGTTCGACACCCGCATGGAACGCCAACTGGACGCGCCGCGCAGCAGTCCCGATGCCTTGCTGAACGCCAGGCAGCGTGACGAGTTTGTCGACTGGCTGCGCAGCGATGCGGTGCAGCAGAGCGAGGTGCTCTTCTTCGCCACCGGCTCCTCGCTGACGCCCATCGCCTGGCCCGTGCTGCAGGAACCGGTGCTCGCGGCCCAGGAAGACGGGGTGCTGGCCTACCCGGGCTTTCTGGCCTGGCTGGTCGACACCCTGCACGCCCTGGCGCCGGGCAAGCGCGTGTTCTGGTACACCGGCGACCCGCACTTCTCCTGCACCGCGCAACTGCGCATGCAACATGCCGATGCGCAGGTGGCGCTCACCCAGGTCTGCTGCTCCGGCCTGTATTCCCCCTATGCCTTCGCCAACGCCAACCCCGGCAATCACCGCTGGGACACGCCCTTCCTGCTGAACCTGCCGCTGCCCGGCGGCGCAGGCGTGCGCATCAGCGGCACCCAGCGACTGCTGTGTGACAGCCGTCAGCACTTCGTGCGCTCGGATCTGGTGCAGGAGGAGGGGGCGTGGCAGCTGCAGGTGCAGGCCTTCGATGCCGACGGAGCGCCAGCCTCGGATCGCGTGTCGCTCTGATGTCCCCTAGCCATCTGGCTAATTGTTGAACATTTCTTGAACGCCTATCGTCCCCTCAGATCATCGAACACTTCCGTTCCATTTTTCCGAGGGCCTGCAACGTGCGTGCACAAAAAGAGCCGATCCCTGTCAGTCTGTTCAACAATGTCCTGCTCGCGGTCGCCCTGGGGTTGGCGCTGCTGGCGCCGGCACCTGTCGCACTGGCGGTGGGCGATGCCGCTGCGTGCAGCGCGCTGCCCGCCATCGCCGTGGGTGATGAAGTCGGCGGCACGCTGGACGCGGTGGGCGACTGCTTCCAGTCGCCGCCCAATCGCCTGATCGACAACTACTCGCTGACCCTGACGGAGCCCGCCACGCTGGATCTGGCGCTGGAGACCTTGAGTTTCGGCGGGGTGATCGGGCTGCGCCATCCGCCCCTTGAGAGCGGCGCGCCTGGTCAGTTCATCGGGCAGCGCGGGCGCTCCACGGCGGGCATCGTCACCGCGCATTATGAACTGCCGGCCGGCAACTACGTGGTCTACGTGACCTCGCAGGCCACCCACCTGACCACGCCGCCCACCGGGGATTACACGCTCGACCTCTCGCTGATCGCGGAGCCGCAGGCCGCCTGCGAGAGCGGCGTGATCAATGCGACCTCCATCGTCATCGGCTCCTCGGCCTCGGCCAGCATCAGCACGGCAGACTGCGTGCTGGGGCCGCGCGAAGGTCTGGAGACCAGCGAGGTGCCGCGCAATGTCGACGGCTATGCCCTGTTCGCACCGGCGAACCAGCTCAATCAGGTCACTGTCAGCGCCGATTTCGACTATCGCATCGAGCACTACGAGGCAGTGGCCCCCAACCCGCCCCAGCTGATGGGCTTCGCCACGATGCCCGCCGGCAGCGTGCGCCACTTCGCTCTGGACTCCGAGGTGGCGGCCACGCATCTGCTCAACATCGCCGCCATGACGCCCGGGGGCACGGGCAGTTACACCCTGACTGTGCAGGATTATCCCGCGCAGCAGCACAGCGCCCTGATGGATCTGTACACCGCCACTCTAGGCACGGCGTGGACCAACAACAGCGGCTGGGGCGGCGCGCAGGGCAGTGAGTGCAGCTGGTACGGCATCACCTGTGATGGCACCGGCGCGGTGACGCAGCTGGTGCTCGACAACAACAATCTGGTCGGCACGCTGCCGGAATCCCTCGGCGTGCTGAACCGCGTGGGCACGCTCAGTCTTGCCAACAATGCCTTGAGTGGCAGTCTGCCGGCGTCTCTGGGCTACATGAATGATCTGCGCTACCTGCGCCTGAACAACAATCAGCTGAGTGGACCGCTGCCCGAGGCCTGGGCCTATGCCGACATCCTGGTTGAGCTGCGTCTGGGCACCAATCAGCTCAGCGGTCAGATTCCGGAATGGATGGGTCAGAAAGAGCACCTGGAGGTGCTGGGCCTGCCGAGCAATCAGTTCAGCGGGCCGGTGCCGGCCAGCCTGGCCGAGCTGCCGGCGCTGGATCAACTGCTGCTGCAGAACAACCAGTTGAGTGGCGTGCTGCCCGAGGCGCTGTTCGCGCTGGAGCTGACGCAGTTCACCTTCGACAACAACCGCTTCGAGCTGCGCGACCCGCTGGAGCGCCCCGCGCTGCTGGCGTTCTTTGCGGCCACCAACGGTGAGAGCTGGACCAACAAGACCGGGTGGGGCGGGGAGCCTGGGACGGAATGCACCTGGTACGGCGTGAGCTGCGCCAACGGTCACGTGCAGGGGCTGAGTCTTGTCGGCAATGGCTTGAGCGGCCCGCTGCCTGCCGAGCTGGGCGACCTGATTCACCTGCAGCAGCTGAGTCTGGGCAACAACCAGCTGAGCGGGGCGATCCCGGCCGAGCTGGCCCAATTGACTGCGATACGCGGCTTCTACCTCTGGGGCAATCAGCTCACTGGCAGCATTCCGGCATGGCTCGGCGAGCGCACCACACTGCAAGGGGTCTCCCTCAGCAGCAATCAGCTGACCGGGACGATTCCCGAGAATCTGGCCCAGCTCACCCAGCTGACCTCCTTGCATCTCTCCGGCAACCAGCTCTCGGGCACCATCCCGGCCGCGCTGGCCACCCTGCCGGCGCTGACCAATCTGCACCTGCAGTTCAACCAGTTGACGGGGGCGGTGCCTCAAGCGCTGCTCGACAAGACGTTCACGGAATTCTTCTACAACAACAATCCTTTCGATCTCACCAATCCGCTGGAGCGCGCGGCGCTGCTGGCCCTGTACACCAGCACCAATGGTGCCGCGTGGACCAACAAGACTGGCTGGGGCGATGCCGCCGGCACCGAGTGCACCTGGTTCGGCGTGAGTTGCAGCGATGGCCATGTGGTTCGCCTCGTGCTGGGCGGCAATCAGCTGGCCGGCACACTGCCTGCGGAGCTGGGCAATCTGACGTCCCTGACCGAACTGTCGCTGGGGAACAATGCCCTCACCGGCACCCTGCCACAGGCCATGACCGGCATGGCGGCGCTCCAGCATCTGTACCTGTGGGGCAACCAGTTCAGTGGCGCGATTCCGACATGGCTGAGCGAGCTGGACACGCTCAAGGCCCTGTCGCTCTCGGCCAACCAGTTCAGCGGCCCGATTCCCGCCGAGCTGGGCGACCTGGCCCTGCTGGAGACGCTGCACTTGGGCGGCAACCAGTTGACCGGCGAGATTCCGGAGTCGCTTGCCGGCCTGGCGAATCTGCGTGAGCTGTTCCTCAATCACAACCAGCTGATCGGCTATGTGCCCGAAGGTCTGGAGGACATTGACAACCTGCAGGTCAACAACAACCCCTTCAGCATGGAGAGCGCGGCGGATCGCGCGGCGCTGGATGCGCTGTATGCGGCGACCGACGGCGCGAACTGGCTCAACAACACCGGCTGGAGCAACGAGCTGCCCGGCACCCTGTGTCAGCGCTACGGCGTGAGCTGCATCAGTGGGCGCGTCAGCGCGCTGAATCTGCAGATCGTCGTGGGTGGCATTGCGCGCGGCAACGGCCTGGTCGGTCCGCTGCCGGCCGCACTGGGGCAGCTCAGCGAGCTGCGCACGCTGAACCTGCCGCACAACGAACTGCAGGGGCCGCTGCCGGACATCTTCGCCACGCTGCCCCAGCTGCGTTCACTCAACCTCAGTGGCAACCGACTCACGGGCACCTTGCCGGACAGTCTGGGCACGCTGCTGCTGATGCAGCACCTGCAGCTGGCGGGCAATCAGCTCACCGGCAGCATCCCCGCAAGTCTGGGCAATCTGACGGCCATGCTGACGTTGAACCTGAGCTTCAACCAGCTGAGCGGCAGCATTCCTGCCACCCTCGGCTCGGCGTCCGCGCTGACCACCTTGCTGCTGCAGACCAACCAGCTCTCGGGCGCCTTGCCGCCGGAGCTTGGCAATCTCGGCAATCTGGTGACCTTCAACGCCAGCGTGAACCTGCTCAGTGGCAGCATCCCATCCAGCTTCGGCAATCTGGACAAGCTCACCAGTCTGTCGCTGACCAGCAATCACCTGAGCGGGTCGATTCCGGCAGAACTGGCCGACATGGCCGAGCTGGTCAACCTGAACCTCGCGCTGAATGATCTGAGCGGTCCTCTGCCGGCCGCCTTCGGTTCTGCGCCCAAGCTCAGTGGCCTGCGCGTGCCCTACAACCAGCTGACCGGTCCGATTCCCGCGGAGCTGGGCAACAGCCCCACCCTGCGTGCCCTGCAATTGCAGAACAATCAGTTCAGTGGCGAGCTGCCCGCGGCGCTGGCGCAGTCCGGGCAGCTGATGACGCTGTGGGCGCAGGACAATCTGCTCGAGGGCAGCTTCCCGGCCGCCCTCGCAGCGCTCGACACCCTCATCGAGGCCGATGTGCGGGGCAATGCCCTGACGCAGCCGGCGCTGGGCAATGCCGAGGCCTGCAGCACGCCGGGCACGCTCATCCCGGGCCAGAGCGTGAGCGGCACGCTGGACCTTGCTCTGGACTGTGTGCTGGACGCGCAGCGCATCGTCGACCGCTTCCAGCTGAGTCTGCCCCAGGCCACGATCTTCACCGCCACCGCGGGCTCCCCGGACTATGCCGCCTCGACCGGTCTGCGCAGTGCCGATGACGCAACCGCTCTGGTGGCGGCGAACAGCACGGCTGCCGGCACCCCGGTGGCGCTGCAGTATGCCTTGCCGGCGGGGCAGTACCCGCTCTTCACGTCGACCTATGCCTCGCGCCCGGTGGCGCCCTTCGACGGCGACTATGAGCTCACGCTCAGCGCAGCCCAGGCGGAACCCCAGGATGGCTGCACGGCCGTCAATCCCACCGTGGTGGTGCCGGGCTCGGCCGTGAGTGCCCGGCTGCAGGCCAACGACTGTGTCAGCATTCAGCTCGGCGATGATGGTCGTGCCAACGACCGTTACACGATCGGTCTGCAGGCCGGCGAGCAGGTCTGGATCTCCGTGACCGGCGACATCGATCTGCGCCACAGCCTGCGCGCCTCGACCAACGAGGGCTGGCTGCCCGTGGCGATCACCGAGCCGCAGGTCGCGGCCGGCGCGACCGACGTGGTGGTCTTCGAGGCGCTGGGCACGGGCATGCACACCTTCTCGGTCATGCCGGCCCGCGTGGGCGAGACGGGCAGTTACAGCCTCTATTTCGCCACCCATGCGCCGCTGCCACAGAACCAGCGTGATGCGTTGTTCACGCTCTACGAGAGCAGCAACGGCGATCTGTGGACGCGCCGCGACGGCTGGCTCGGCCACCCCGGCACCGAGTGCACCTGGTACGGCATCACCTGCACGGACGGCGTGGTGACCGGCATTGATCTGTCCGCCAATGCGCTGGTCGGCACCATTCCCGCCGCGCTGGGTGCGCTGAGCGGGCTGCAGGTTCTGAACCTGGCGGACAACAATCTGGCCGGCGTGGTGCCCGATGTCTTCGGCAGTGGCGTGACGGTGAACGTCGAAGGCAATCCGCTGGACAACACGCTGCCGGCGCAGATCGTCAGCCGGGGCGGCAACGACGTGTTCTATCTGCGCTCCGGCAACATGCTCTCGTTCTACTACACCACTTCGGATGCCGAGGAGGCCCTGACCGGGCTGGGGCTGAGCGTGCATGTGGATTCCAGCGTGGTGGAGAGCGTGCGCTTCGTGAATGTGCTCGGCACCGCGCTGGTGGGCTACGACAGCAGTCTCGCCAATGACACCGGCAACACCGACAACGATGCCGGCACGGACAAGCGTCTGGCCATCGCCTGGGCCGATGTCGGCAGTCAGTGGCCCGGCAGCCTGCCGGTGAAACTCTTCGACCTCGAACTCAAGGCGCTGCCCTCCGCCACCGTGGCCAGCAGCGTGCGCATCGGCTTCGCCCGCACCGGCAACGCCAGCCAGTACCGCCTGACGCTGCCCACCGTGGTGCTCAGCCCCGTGCTGGAGCGCTTCGATGTGGACGGCGATGGCAGTGTGCAGGCGCTCTCTGACGGCCTGATGCTGGTGCGCGACATGTTCGAGTTCACGGGGGATGCCCTGATCGCGCAGGCGATTGCCGCCGGCTCGACCAACACCACGGCCGCCGCCATCAGCACTCGTCTGGCGCAGCTGGACCCGGCGCTGGACGTGGACCGCAACGGCACGGTGGATGCGTTGACGGACGGCCTGCTGGTGCTGCGCTATCTGTTCGGCTTCCGTGGCGATGTGCTGGTGAACGACGCGCTGGGCGAAGGCGCCACGCGCAGCACGGCCGCCCAGATCGAAGCCTATCTTGCCGGATTCTCACCACTCTGAGGGGACACCATCATGCACAAGTCCGTTTACCTGCTCGCCGCGCTCTGCCTGCCCCTGGGGCAGGCCCAGGCGCAGACCCCGCAACAGACCGTACAACTGCTCTATGGCACCGGCAGTGTGGCCGCGAGTGGCCAGTCAGCCAGCCTGCTGTACAGCGCCACCGACAATGCCCGCACCACGGGGCTGGGCATCCGCGTGCACTTCAACAGCGCCCAGGTGCACATTGCCGCCATCGAGAACCTGCTGCCCGAGGCCAGCCTCGGCGTGCAGGTCCTGCCGGATGCGGACGATCTGGATCAGGACCCGGCCACCGATCAGTACATCATGGCCGCCTGGGCCGATCTGCTCGGGGCCTGGCCGGCCACGCAGACGGGCCAGGTGGAACTGTTCACCATCGCCTACGACACGCTGCCCGGCCTGGAGCAGACCGCGTTCACCCTGACCGACAGCGCAGTCGCCGTCGGCTTTGAGTTTGTCGCCCGGCAGGGCGACTGAGGAGTCGACATGCGCGCAGTGGGGAAGGCGGGTGCAGTGCTGTTCGGGCTGCTGCTGGGCACGCAGGCCCAGGCGCAGACGCAGCAGGTGCGGGTGGCCGTGGAGCCGCTGGGTGACGGGCGCCATCAGGCCAGCGTGTACTACCAGGCGAGTGACGCCAGCACGGTGACCGGGCTGGGGCTGCGGCTGCACTATGCCAGCAGCCAGATCGGCGAGCTGAGCGTGGTGGAGGCTTACGCCCCCGCGCTGCTCAGCACCGCGCTGCAGAGCGATGCCGGCGATCAGGATCAGGACGCCCTGACCGACCAGGTGGTGAATGCGGCATGGATTGCCTACACCAGCACGCCCTGGCCGGCGCAACCGGCCGCCGAGACCTTGCTGCTGCGCGTGCAGTTCCGCAGTCTGAATCCGACGGGCCCGCAGCCTGTCACGCTGACGCTGACGCGCTCGTCCGGCGCGTCCGGCTATGGCTTCGTCAGTCAGAATCATGTGGGCGTCCTGGCGCCGCCCCCCGCGCCGTCGCCAAGCCCGACCCCTGTGGCGACTCCGACTCCGACTCCGACTCCGACACCGGAGCCGACCCCCGTGCCGACGCCGGTTCCCACCGCCACGCCCACGCCGACCCCGAGCCCCAGCCCTGTGCCGAGCCCCTCGCCCAGTCCCACCGCCAGTCCCACGCCGACCCCGGCGCCGACGCCCGTGGTGACCGTCGCCGATATCGAACTGGCCCTGAGCAGCATCACGGTTGTGGTCGGGGTGCCTGTGCCCGATACCGTGGTGGAGCAACTGAGCACGGTGCTCGGCAATTCCTCTTCCATGGCCGTGCAGGCGGTGGCCAGTCTGCCCGAGGGCAGCGCCGGGGTGGAGCAGGCGCTGAGCGCGCTCAACACCATCGGCACGGCCCTGAACCTGAGCAGCACGGCGCAGCAGCAGGGCGCCCAGTTGCAGCAGCAAAGCGTGGTCAGCTCGCTGACCGGCGTGGCCACCATGCTGGGCGCGCTGGGTACGCGCACGGCGGATATCAGTGAGACGCAGCGCGCCGCCGTGCAGACCCTGACGCAGAACACCGTGAGCAACTCCGCCAACCTGATCAGCAACACCAGCACGCCCCAGCAACTGGTGCAGCTGGTGGCGGCCACCAGTGCGGTGATCAATGCCGCGGCTTCGGCCGGCGCACAACTGAGCACCGAGCTCGCGGCACAAACGGAACAACTGGTCACCAAGGCGATCCAGACCGGCATCAGCAGCTTCGCCAGCAATGTCGACCCGACCAACACCGAGCAGGTGAAGGAGCTGCTGCGCAGCAATCCCGCCGCGCTGGACTTCGCCATCTCGGCCTCGGTGGCGGTGACCTCGCGGCTGAAAGCCGACACCACGCAGATCGAGACGGAGCTGGCCAATCGCGGGGTGTCTGCCGAGCTGAGCGAGAATCTGAACGCGGTGCTGGACGCCGTGGCCAACCCCGATGGCGTGACGGTGGGCGGCGTCAATGCCACCGAGACCCTGCTGGCGGCGCTGTCGCAGTTCCTCACCGGCGGCGCGGCCGCGAATCTCTCGGCCGTGCTGGGCGGGCTCGCGCTGCATGCGCTCACCAGCAATGGCGTGCAGATCGAGGTCGACCCGCTCACCGGGGCACTGAACATCACCACGCCGGGTGAGCGCTATGTCGGGGCGGCCCTGAGCATTCGCCTGGTGTCCAATGCCATGCCGGCCGGCATCTCCTACATGCGCGACGGGCGCGGCCTGGTCGTGGCCAATGGCCTGGCCATCGAGATCGCCCCGACGCCGGTGGATCTGGTGGGCTTCACGGCGGCGGTGCGGGCGGCCGGCTACAGCTTCAGCCTGCGCAACAGCGGCGCGGTGGAGATTGCCCTGGGCAACAACGAGTTCTTCTCCGGGGCGCTGGCCTACGACAATCTGGGCAGCACGGCGGGCGCCTGCGGCAGCATCAGCTTCCTGCCGCCCACGGGCGCGCTCACGGCGCCGGACTACGCGTTCCACATGCGCTGTGCCAACGGGCTGACGCAGCGCATCCTGCCCTTCGTGCACGACAATGCCTTCTATGCCGCCATGGCGGACAGCGGGGCGCAGGCGAGCACGGATCGCAACACGGGCTATGTGACGGTGAGCAGCGGGGCGCGCTACAAGCCTGGCTTCTTCGTCAGCCCGCTCACGCCCGAGGAGGCGCAGCTACTGGCGCAGCCCGGCAATTCCCGGGGCGTCGCCCTGCAGTCCCGCGATGTGAATGGAGATGGTCGAATGGATCTGGTGCTGCTCTCGGCCCGGGGCGCACAGCCGCTCTATGGCGCTGCGCCGTGAACTGAGGTAGAACGTGGACGACACGAAGGGCCTGGCAGCAGGCCCGCTCCCTTCACGCTCTGGCCAACAGGTTGCCACCATGTCACTGCTGGATTCGATCGCAGGCTTTTCACGCGAGGTGCAGACGCTCGATCGCATCTTCTACAGCGAGCGGCTGGAGTCGCAGCGGGTGCGGGTGTCGCAGTCGCATCTGTCGCTCTACCTGGTGGTGGTGGTCGGCGTCATCTACATCGCCGCGCTGTGGAATCAGGTGCCGCCGCAGAACGTGATCGCCTGGATCGGCCTGTGCATCCTCACCGCCTTCCTGCGCATGGCGGCGTGCAAGCGCATCGAGACGTCCCTGGCTCAGCCATCGGCGGCCACGCTTTACCGCAACGAGCTGTGGTTCTATTTCACTTCCACGGCGAGCACGGCGGCGATGGGCACCGGGTTCTGGCTGGTGTGTCTGGGCGCCACCGACCGGGTGGTGTTCACCGTCACCCTGCTCACCTGTGTCTATGCCATCGGCTCCACCGTGAATTCGGCGATGCACGCACGCAACATCCCCTCCCTGCTGATCTCCAATCTGGGGCAGGGCATCGTGTTCCTGCTGTTCTTCCGCGATCCGCCGAACTTCGAGACGGCCTTCGCCCTGCTGGCCCTGATCATCCTGCTGATTCAGTTCTGCCGGCGCATCTCGGCGCTGTTCACCGAGTCCTTCCACATTCGTGACGAGAACATGGAGAAGAACCTGCAGCTGGAACAGCAGAAACGGGTGATCGAGCGTGCCCTGCAGGAGGCGCGCGATGCCATCGACGACAAGAACCGCTTCATGGCGGCGGCCAGCCATGATCTGCGTCAGCCGCTGCACGCCATCACCCTGTTCCTGGGCAGTCTGCGTCATCTGGTCAGTTCGGAGCGCGCCATTGGTCTGGTGCAGAAGATCGACGAGGCCACCAGCATCCTGCACGATCAGTTCAACAGTCTGCTCGACTTGTCCAAGTTCGATGCCGGTGTGGTCGAGCCGCACCTGGAGCGCAGCAGCATCGATGCCGTGCTGCGCGACGTGCTCGGCAACACCCAGCCACTGGCCCAGCAGAAGGGCATTGCCCTGCACTGCGAGAGTGCCCCCTGGGAGATCGAGACCGATGTGCTGCTGCTGGAACGGCTGATTCAGAACATCGTGGTCAACGCCATCAAGTTCACCGATCAGGGCGAGGTCCGCATTCGCACGGAAGTGGACGGCGACGCGCTGCTGCTGCATGTCAGCGACACCGGCTGCGGCATCAGCGCCGAGGAGCAGAACCGCATCTTCATGGACTACTACCAGGTGCACAACCGTGCCCGCACCAAGGGCAAGGGCAGCGGGCTGGGCCTGGCCATCGTCAAGCGCATCGCCGCCCTGCTGGGCTGCGAGTTGACGCTCGTCTCGCAGCCGGGGCAGGGCAGTACCTTCACGGTGAAAATACCCCTGGCCGGCCCGGTGTCCCATGCCAGAGTCGAGGCGCACGCGCTGAGTCCCGCGCTGCGACAGCGCGAGATCATGGCGCAGCCTGACGCCGAGGCGCTGCAGGGCCAGCGCGTGCTGATCGTGGATGACGACGCGCAGATCGTCGAGGCGCTCACCGGACTGGTGCAGGACTGGGGTGGCGCGGTCACCGCTACCTCAACGTTCGCTGGCGTGCGCGCGAGTTTGGCGCGGGATGGGGCACCCGCCCTGGCCCTGCTCGACGACATGCTCAACGAGGACACCTCGGGCCTGGACATCGCGCGCTATCTGCAGGAGCACATGCCACGCGCCTGCATTCTCATCATCACCGGCAACACCGTGGACGAGCGGCTGCAGACGCTGCGCAGCGCGGGCTTCGAGGTGCTCATCAAGCCGGTGGATCGCAACCGGCTGCTGGCCTGTCTGCAGCGCTGCCACATGCTTTCCGAGGCGCCCCACTGACCCCCGTCTGCGTGGCGCAGACGCCGGGGAGCTGTCGCGAGTGCCGGCGTGGCAGCCGTAGCGCAAATTCCTGTGCTAGTATCCGGGCTTTTTGAAGTTCCCGGGTATTGCATCGTGAAACACAACAAGAAGAACTCCCTGGCGGGGCGCTTTGTTCTGCCGCTGGCCGGCGTGGCCGCCCTGTTCCTGAATCCCCTTACTCTCCTGGCCCAGACCGCCGAGGCACCGCCCGCCGAGCTGCCGCGTTTCGAGCACGCCGCCGCCGACATCACCCTGGATGGCGTGCCCGACGAAGCCGTGTGGCAGCAGGTCGCCCCCTTTGACGGCATGCGCGTGATCCGCCCCGACACGCTGGCCGCGCCCGAGCTGCAGACCCTGACCCGTTTCTTCTACACCGAGCGCGGCCTCTACGTGGCCGTGCACAACCAACAGGCGCCGGACACGCTGATCGCCCGCATGAGCTCGCGCGATCAGGATCTCGAGCGCGACGCCTTCGTGCTCGGGCTCGACCCTTCCGGCAGCGGGCTCTATGGCTATCTGCTGCAGATCAATCTGGGTGACACCCTCAACGACGGCACCATCCTGCCCGAGCGCCAGATCAACCTGCAGTGGGACGGCCCCTGGAACGCCCGTACGGCGGCCACCGCCGATGGCTGGACCGCCGAGATCTTCGTGCCCTGGTCGATGATGAGTCTGCCTGCGGCCGGTGATGTGCGCACGCTGGGTCTCTACACCGAACGGCGCATCGCGCAGAGCAACGAGACCTGGTCGATGCCGGCGCTGCCGGACACCTCGCCGGGCTTTCTGTCGGCTTTCACGCGGGTGAGCGTGCGTGACATCGCGCCGCGCCAGCAACTGACCTGGTATCCCTTCATCGCCAGCAATTTCGACAATGGCAGCAACACCCGCGACAGCCGCGTGGGCACGGATGTCTACTGGCGCCCCTCCTCGAATCTGCAGCTGGCGGCCACGTTGAACCCGGACTTCGGCTCGGTGGAGTCCGACGACGTGATCGTCAACCTCGACGCCTTCGAGACCTATTACGCCGAGAAGCGCGCCTTCTTCCTGGAGGGGCAGGAGATCTTCATCACCTCGCCGCGTGCCGGCGACGACGGCGGCCCGAGCAACGCCGGCCCGCGTGGCTCGGGCGCACGCGGCCAGCCCACCACCATGCTCAACACCCGCCGCATCGGTGCCACGCCCGACTACCAGTTGCCCGCCGGCTTCACGGCCAGCGAAGTGGATCTGGGCCGTCCTGCCGACTTGCTTGGCGCGGTCAAGCTGACCGGTCAGTCGGGAAATCTGCGCTATGGCGCCTTCCTTGCTGCCGAGGATGACAGCGAGCTGCGCGGCCGCGACGCGCTGGGCAATGCCGCCCGGGTGCTGGCCGAGGGGCGCGAGTTCCTGGTGGGGCGTCTGCTTTACGAGGACACCTCGGGCGGCGGGCGTCGCGCCATCGGCTGGATGAACACTCAGCTGCAGTCCGATGTGGCGGACGCCTCGGTCAACGGCATCGACCTGCACTATTTCTCGGCCGACACGCGCTGGCTGTTCGACGGCCAGCTGCTGCACAGCGATGTGGCGGGCACCACGGGCAAGGGCATGTTCTTCGATGCGAGCTATCAGCCGGATCGCGGGCGTCAGCACCGCATCGGCGCGGAATATCTCGACGAGACACTGGACATCGACGACTTCGGGTTCTGGCGCCGCAATGACAGCATCGGCGTGGAGTATCAGTACAAGGTCACCGAGTCCGATCTGCCGAACCTGCGCAGCCGCACCCGCAGCGGCATCCTGCGCTACTACTGGAACGCGAAAGGCGAGGGCATTCGCGCCGGCATCTACACCGATCAGGACTGGGTGTTCAACAACAACCACAGTCTCGGCCTGAGCATGAACTATTTCCCGCGCCGCGTGGACGACGAGCTGAGCCGTGGCAACGGCACCTTCAAGATCCCGGAGCGTTGGGATGGCCGCTTGAGCTGGACGAGCGATCGCGCGCGGGCGGTGAGTCTGCGCGGCGCGCTGAACCTGCAGCAGGAATTCCTGGGCGTGCGGCGGCTCACGGCCTCGGCCGGCGTGGTGTGGCGGCCGGCAGATCGCTTCTCGGTGCAGCTGGATGTGGACCGCGTGGATCGCGAAGGCTGGCTGGTCAACCGGGGCGGCGGGCGTATCAATTCCTACGAGACCAAGGAATGGGCGCCGAAGCTGGCCATGGAGTACTTCCTCACGGCGAAGCAGCAGTTCCGGGTGTCGATGCAGTGGGCGGGCATCGATGCGAACGCGGACGAGTTCTACCGCATCCGCACGGCTCGGCTGGACACCATGGAGCAGATCCTGCCGCCGGCGGGGCCGAGTCAGGACTTCATCATCAGCCGAATGAGTTTCCAGGCGCGCTATCGTTGGGAGATCGCGCCGCTGTCGGACTTGTTCGTGGTCTACACGCGGGGCAGCAATCTGCCGCGCAGCTTCGAGGGCGACACGCAGGACATGTTTCAGTCGGCGTGGACGGACAAGATCATCGACACCTGGGCGATCAAGTTGCGGTATCGAATCGACGGCTGATGGTAGGAGCCTGCTTGCAGGCGAACCATGCTTGGCCCTGT
>JACCDH011311280.1_pt1 | contig 19273 bp, 21 predicted proteins | sample 7442481 | NCBI WGS metagenome assembly JACCDH01 (sample SAMN15323433, study PRJNA562643) | freshwater metagenome | isolation source: river surface water | place: USA:Blue River Watershed | collected 2017-08-15 | reverse complement strand
GATGGCCGAGTTGACGGGCCGCGAGGGGGGATACTCCAGGGGCAAGGGCGGGAGCATGCATATGTTCTCGAAGGAAAAGCATTTCTACGGCGGCCACGGGATCGTGGGCGCGCAGGTGCCGCTTGGCGCCGGTCTGGCAATGTCGGACTGGTACAAGGGCAATGACAATGTGACCTTCACCTATTTCGGCGATGGCGCGGCCAATCAGGGCCAGGTCTATGAGACCTACAACATGGCCGAGCTGTGGAAGCTGCCGGTGATTTTCGTCATTGAAAACAATGGCTATGCCATGGGCACCTCGATGAAGCGGTCGACGAAATCGACGACCTTCTATGGCCGGGGCGCGGCCTATGGGATTGAGGGCGAGCAGGTGGATGGCATGGATGTGCTGGCGGTGAAAGCGGCCGGTGAGAAGGCCGTGGCGCACTGTCGGGCCGGGAAAGGCCCCTATATTCTCGAAATGATGACCTATCGCTATCGCGGCCATTCGATGAGCGACCCGGCCAAATACCGGACCCGCGAAGAGGTGGAAAAGATCAAGCAAGAGAAGGACTGCATTGAGCATGTCCGCGATCTTCTGACCCAAGGCGGCTTGGCGAGTGAGGAGGAGCTGAAGGCGATCGACAAGGAGATCAAGGAGATCGTCAACGCCTCGGCCGAGTTTGCCAAGGAAAGCCCGGAGCCGGCCCTGTCCGAGCTTTGGACCGACATTTACGCCTGAGGGGGAGACACGACCATGGCAACCGAAATTCTGATGCCCGCCCTGTCGCCCACGATGGAGGAAGGCACGCTGGCCAAATGGCTGGTCAAGGAAGGCGACCGGGTGAAGTCCGGTCAGATCATCGCCGAGATCGAGACCGACAAGGCGACGATGGAATTTGAGGCGGTGGATGAGGGGATCATCGGCAAACTGCTGGTGGCCGAAGGCACCGCCAATGTGAAGGTGAACACCGCGATTGCGGTTTTGGTGGAGGAGGGCGAGAGCGTCTCGGCTGCCTCCTCGTCCGCCGCTGGCGGCTCGTCGGCGGCGGCCCCTGCCCCAGTGGCGGCACCTGTGGCGGCACCTGTGGCGGCGGCGGCGGCGCCTGTGGCGGCTCCGGTTGCTGTTGTGTCCAAGGCCAGCCCCGATTGGGCGCCGGGCACACCGATGAAGACCATGACCGTGCGCGAGGCGCTGCGTGAGGCGATGGCCGAGGAGATGCGCGCCAACCCGAACGTGTTCCTGATGGGTGAGGAAGTCGGCGAATATCAGGGTGCCTACAAGATTTCCCAAGGTCTGTTGGATGAATTCGGGCCGAAGCGGGTGATCGACACGCCGATCACCGAGATCGGCTTTACCGGCATCGCGGTGGGCGCGGCCTGGGGTGGGTTGAACCCGATTGTCGAGTTCATGACCTTCAACTTTGCCATGCAGGCGATTGACCACATCATCAACTCGGCCGCCAAGACGCTTTACATGTCGGGCGGGCAGATGCCCTGCCCCATCGTGTTCCGCGGTGCCAATGGCGCGGCGGCGCGGGTGGCGGCCCAACATTCTCAGGACTTTGCCGCCTGGTATGCGGCCATTCCGGGGTTGAAGGTGGTGATGCCCTATTCGGCCTCGGATGCGAAGGGGCTGTTGAAGCAGGCCATTCGCGACCCGAACCCGGTGGTGTTCCTTGAGAATGAGATTCTGTACGGCCAGTCGTTCGAAGTGCCGGACTTGCCCGATTTCACCATTCCCTTTGGCAAGGCGCGGGTTTGGCGTGAGGGGTCGGATGTGACGATCGTGTCCTTCGGCATTGGCATGCGTTACGCGCTGGAGGCGGCGGATCTTCTGGCGAAAGACGGGATTTCGGCCGAGGTGATCGACCTGCGGACGCTGCGGCCGATTGACTATGACACGGTGCTGGCTTCGGTCCAGAAGACCAATCGCTGCGTGACGGTGGAAGAGGGTTTCCCGGTGGGTTCGATTGGCGACCACATGGCATCGACGATCATGCAGCGCGCGTTTGATTATCTGGACGCGCCGGTGGTGACCTGCACGGGCAAGGATGTGCCGATGCCCTATGCAGCGAACCTTGAAAAGCTCGCGCTGGTGACGACGGCCGAGGTGGTCGCTGCTGTCAAATCCGTTTGCTATCGCTGAGGTGCATCATGGCTATTGAAATTCTGATGCCCGCGCTGTCTCCGACCATGGAGGAGGGCACGCTGGCCAAATGGCTGGTGAAAGAGGGCGATGTGGTGAAATCGGGGCAGGTGATTGCCGAGATTGAAACCGACAAGGCCACGATGGAGTTCGAGGCGGTGGATGAGGGCCGGATCGGCCGGATTCTGGTGGCCGAGGGCACGGCGGGGGTCAAGGTGAACACCGCGATTGCCGTTTTGCTGGAGGATGGCGAGGCGGCAGGGGCGGCGGTGGCCAAGCCTGCGGCGGCGGCCCCGGTGGCGGCGGCGGCAGTTCCGGCTCCCGTGGCAGTAGCTGCCACCGCGCGCGTCGCATCGGGGGCGCGGGTGTTTGCATCGCCCCTGGCCCGGCGGATTGCCAAGGAAAAGGGGCTGGATCTGACGCAAGTGGCGGGATCGGGCCCGCATGGGCGGATTGTGCGGGCGGATGTCGAGGGGGCAAGCCCGGTTCTGGCGGCTCCCGCAACGACAGCTCCAGTTGCAGCCGTCGCGGCAGCGGCCGCGCCTGCCCCGGTCAAAGCTGCGATGCCCACGGGCATGTCGGCAGAAACCGTGATGAAGACCTATGCCGACCGCGACTTCACCGAAGTGCCGCTGGACGGCATGCGCCGCACCGTGGCCGCCCGGCTGACCGAGGCCAAGCAGACCATTCCGCATTTCTATCTGCGCCGCGAGGTGCGGCTGGATGCGCTGATGGCCTTCCGCGAACAGCTGAACAAGGGGCTCAAGGCGCGCGGCGTCAAGCTCAGCGTCAATGACTTCATCATCAAGGCCAGCGCGATTGCCTTGCAGGCGGTGCCGGCGGCGAACCGGGTCTGGGCCGGCGACCGGATGTTGCAGTTGAAGCCGTCGGATGTGGCGGTGGCGGTGGCGGTGGAGGGCGGGCTCTTCACCCCGGTCCTGCGCGATGCCGAGGCCAAGACGCTGTCGGCGCTCTCGGCCGAGATGAAGGATCTGGCGGCGCGGGCCAAGTCGAAAAAGCTGGCACCGCATGAATATCAGGGCGGGTCTTTTGCGATTTCCAATCTGGGCATGATGGGGATCGAGAATTTCGACGCCGTCATCAACCCGCCGCATGGATCCATTCTGGCCGTGGGGGCGGGGATCAAGAAGCCTGTCGTTCAGGCCGATGGCTCGATTGGCGTGGCGACGGTGATGTCGATGACGCTGTCGGTGGATCACCGCGTGATCGACGGGGCCTTGGGGGCCGAGTTCCTCAAGGTGATCGTCGAGTGCTTGGAATACCCGATCACGATGCTGGCCTGATCCCAGTCCAAAAGCAAGAAAGAGCGGGCGACGGGGCCCGCTCTTTTCATGTCAGATCAAGGCCTGACCCCTGCCCTTCATCTGTTCCCAAATATCCTCGGGGGGTCCGGGGGGCGAAGCGCCCCCGGGGGGTTCAGCAGTCGCAGTCCTTCAACCGCTGGTCCATGGTGACAGCGGGGGTGTCGCAGCCGGCCTCGCCCACGATGCGGGCGGGAACCCCGGCCACCGTCTTGCAGGGCGGCACGTCTTGCAGCACCACCGAACCGGCGGCGATGCGGGTGCAATAGCCGATCTCGATATTGCCCAAGACCTTGGCCCCGGCCCCGATCAACACGCCATTGCCGATTTTCGGGTGGCGGTCGCCGTCCTCTTTGCCGGTGCCGCCCAGCGTGACGGAATGCAGCATCGAGACATTGTCGCCCACCACGGCGGTTTCGCCGATCACGATGGAATGGGCGTGGTCGATCATCAGGCCGCGGCCAATGCGGGCAGCGGGGTGGATATCGACGCCAAACACTTCGGATACCCGCATCTGGACGAAATAAGCCATGTCCCGGCGGCCGGGCGCCCAGAGCCAATGGCCGATGCGATAGGCCTGAACCGCCTGGAATCCCTTGAAGAACAGGATCGGCTGGATGTAGCGGTGGCAGGCCGGATCGCGGTCGAAGATCGCCATGATATCGGCCCGCGCCGCCTGGCCGATTTCGGGATCGGCGGCATAGGCCTCATCGGCGATTTCGCGCAGGATCTGCTCGCTCATCTCGCCTGATGCGAGTTTCAGCGAAAAGCGATAGGCCAGCGCGCGTTCCATAGTGGGATGGTGCAAGAGGCTGGAATGGACCAGACCGCCCAAAAGCGGCTCGGCCTTGACCATCTCGGCGGCCTCGTCGCAGACGCGCGACCAGACCGGATCAAGCGATGTGAGTTTTGCCTTGGTTTCCGCCATGATCTTCCTCCGATAAGCCTTCAGCATAGCATAGCTTCGGGCCCGGTGACAGGCCATGTCGACGCGCGGCGTTATCGGTGCGGAATTCGGCGACGGCACGGGCCATGGTGGCCAGCGACCACAGGCACAGCGGGGCGGAGGGGGGGCCGCTGTCGGCCAGCGCGCGGGTCATCAGGCTGCCATTGCCCCAGCGCGGATGCGGGCCGCCAAAGCGGCGCATGAAGTGATGCGCCGCATGGGCCTCGGACAGAAGGCGGCGGGCCAGGGCGGGCCGGTCAGGTGCCGGGACCAATGCCAGCCGCCGCGCCCCGGCCAGAAGGTCATCCACGAGGCAGGGCCGCATGGTCTAGCCGAGGGTCAGCGCCCGCGCGGGGCCGGGGCCGAAGCTGGCCGAAAGCTGCGCCACCTCGATCCGGCTGAGCGCACCCACCCCGTCAACCGCCTGAAGGCTTGCCGGATAGGTCCAGCCGGGCTGGGTGGTGATGACCTCACGAAGCAATGTGCTGCCGGTGAAGATCTGCAGCCGGTAGCGTTCGATCTCCTCGGCCAGCGGCACCTCGACCGATTGCCAGCTGTCGCCATCAAGGCGCGTCCGGCGGATCCAGCTGAGCGTGATGTCGCTGCCAAGCTGACCGGCTTTGCGAAGATGACATACCGAATAGGGGCGCAGGCCGATCCCGTCGAAGGCGGCGGCAAGGGCCACCACCCCTGCCCCGTCAAACCCCTGCGCGGCATCACCAATGCGGTAGTTGCGCGTCAGCCCGCGCGCCGATTGCGGCAAGCTGATCTGGCGCGGCGCGCCGTCAAGCAGCACGACCGTGCTGCCCGCAGGCCAGAGATCGGGCATGATTCCATCGGTGCCAAGCTGGCCGCGCAGCCGGGTGCGGATGTCGTAGGTAGCCGGCGCGACAAGCACCGCCTCGGCGAATTGCACGATCTCCCAGCGGTCCGTGCTGCCATCGCCAATGGCCAGGGCATTGCCACCCGCCAGCACGCTGAGGCGGTCGGCCGAGGAAAGCTGGCCCGAGCCAAGGCGGATGCGCAGCGCCGGGCCACGCTCCCATCGTCCGGGCTGACTGCGCGGCAGGGGGGTTTCGGTGACGCCGACAAGGGCGGGCCGGTCGATCAGGGTGTTGAGCGTGAAGCCCGCCTCGGTGGCCGAGGACCAGACTGCCACCTGCCCCGGCCAGGGGCTGGCTGCGACCGCCAGGTGCGGCACATGGGGTTGTTCGGTTCCGGTGATCAAGGGCAGGTCCAGAAACACCGGATAGGGCGGCAAGGGCGGCTGATAGGGTGTCCAGCGCGTCGCCTCGGGGTCGATGCGCGGATCGCGATAGACGGCCGGGTCAATGCGCACCGCTTCAAGCGTCTGAAGATTGGTCAGTTCGCAGCGGTCGACGCGATAGCGCTTGCCCTCAAGTTCGATCACCGACCCCGCGCCGATGTCGCGGCGTGAGGGGGGCAGCGCGAAGCGGAGGCTATCGCGCGCCAGCCGGGCCTCGACCAGCCAGCGTTCGGCGAGTGCGGCGGCCTCGGCCCGGGTCAGCGCCACGGGCAGATCGCTTTGCGCGACCGAAACACCCATGGCATCGGGCAGGCTTGCCGCCACCGCGCGCACCGAGAAATCGCTTTCGGCCTCAAGATAGATCAGGCGCAGATGGTCATGGGTCTCACTTTCACCCAATCGCGAGACTTCGGGGCCGGCGCCGTCGGGGCCGGTTTCGGCAAAGGCGTCACGCGTCAAGGGCACCGGCGCAAGGCCGGTGCGGCGGGCGAATTCCAGCCGCCCCTCGCGTTCGACGGCATCGACGGAAGCAGCCTGCAGGACGGGTTGCAGCACCGCCCGCGCCGAGCCGACCTCGCTGACATGATAGCCGCGCACCACCCCATGGGCGCGGCCGGTGTCGATCTGGCTCACCTCGGCGGCGGTGCAGAGATCTTCGATCACAGCCGCCAGTGACTGATTGGCCGACCGGCCGTTCAGCCAATGACCGGCCTCATAGTTGCCGCCATCGCTCCATTGCGACTGGTTGAGAGGAAAGGCCGGAAAAGGTCGCGCGTCCCAGGCCCAGGCCAGCGAGCGGTCAAAATCCAGCATCGGGCCGGGGTAAAGAAGCGAGGTCGGGTTATTGGCAGGGTCGCGCCAGAACTGCGCCATGGCGGTGTAATAGGCCATCTGCAACAGGTCGTCGCGCTGGCCGGTGGAATAGCGCGGCAGGGCCGATTCCGAGGATTTCGGATCCAGGAACTTGTTGGGCTGATTGGTGCCCTTGTCGATGGCCGCGCAGCCATATTCGACAAAGCGGAAGGGTTTCGACTGCGGCACCCAAGGGGTGGGCGTGGGCTGGCGGATGCCGCCGATCCGGGGATGATGCTGTGACCGCCACCAGTTCCACAGATCCTTGTAGCGATAGACCCAAGGCTCGTCATAGGCGCCGTCGGTGATGGGGGTGCGGGTCTGGGCGGCGGCATCGGCCTCGCTGGCATAATACCAGTCGAACCCCTCGCCACCGGCGATATTGGCCATCAGATAGGCCGGATCATGCGGGGATTGCCAGGCGCTGTCGGCATGAACCTCGCCCTCGCGCCAATCGGACACGGGCATGTAATTGTCGATGCCGATGAAGTCGATGTTCGCATCGGCCCAAAGCGGATCGAGGTGGAAATAGGTGTTGCCGTCGGCGTGATAGCCGAAATACTCCGACCAGTCGGCGGCATAGGTGATCTTGCAGGTCGGCCCAAGGATGGTGCGCACCTCGGCGGCAAGCGCGATCAATGCGGTGACGGCGGGGAAGCTGTCGCCTGCCCCGCGGATCTGGGTCAGCCCCCGCATTTCCGAACCGATGCAGAAGGCCTCGACCCCGCCTGCCGCGGCACAGAGCATGGCATTATGCAGGATGAAGCGGCGATAGCTCCATTCGGCCGGGCCGCTGTAGGTGACCGTGGTGCCAGAGAGCGCGAAATCGGCCGCTGTCGCGGTGCCGATGAAGGCGGCCACCTCGGCGGCGGCCAGGGCGCTGCGGTCGGTGGTGCCCGAAACCCCCGGCGCAAGCGCGGTGGTGATCCGTCCGCGCCAGGGCAGTTTCGGCTGGCCAGGCTGTCCGGTCCAGGGGGTGGGCAGACTGTTGCCGTCCAGTTGATCCATCAGGATGAACGGGTAGAAGGTCACATCCTTGCCTGCCGCCTTCAAGGCCACGATCGCCTCGATCACCGCCTGATCGCTGGGCGTGCCGCCATAGATCGAGCGCCCTTCGACCTTGGGCACTTCCTGGGCCTGCGCCCGTGTGATCCCACCCGACCGCCAGGGCATGCCGACGCCTTCGATGGCGGTCTGTTCCACCTTGGGCCGCAGGCTGCACTGGCCACAGCGCAGATCATCACCGAACCACGACACCACCAGCGACACCGCCCCCACCCCCGGCATCTCTTCGGTCATCTGCGAAAGAGACAGCGAGAAATCGGTCTGATCCGTCGGCATGTTGACATTGGCGCTGCGGCTTTGGCCGGGGCCGATGGGGTAATGCACGGGCGTCGTGGCCAGCGCGTATTCCCCGGTCCCCGGAATGAGGCAAAGCCCCGAGATGCTGGCCGCAAGCTCTTGCACCCGCGCGCCTTCGGCGCGCTGCGCCGGGCGCACGACTTCGAAGCTGAACTGCGGCACCCGGTTGCCAAAGACCGAAAGGTCAAGATCCTCGATCACCACATAGGCAATGCCGCGATAGGCGGGCGCATGTCCCGCCCCTTCAACCGCGGCAATCTTGGGGTCGGGAAGCTGGTCCTCGGTTCCCTTGTAAACCCGCATCGTCAGCCGGTTGGTGGCAATCTCGTTGCCATCGGCCCAGATCCGGCCGACACGGCGAATCTCACCTTCGCAAAGCGCAATCGCAAGGCTGACGGAATAGCTGTATTGCGCCGATTTCGGCGCACCGCCGCCTTTGCCGCCCCCGGTCTGGGTAACGGTTTCGGCAAAGCGCGTGGCCCAGATCACCTGACCGCCCAGCCGCACCCGGCCCCAGGCCCGCGTCACCGCCGCCCCCTCGCTGGCACCGGTCAGGCGAAGCCGGTCGACCCGGCCCACCTCCACCGCCTCCGAACCCGCCCCCAAAAGCCGCTGGTCGATGACCTGACCCAGCGTCGCCCCAAGGGCCCGGCCGATGACCGCGCCGGAAAGCCCCAGAACCGTGCCCCCGAACCCTGCCCCGATGGCCGCGCCCGCTGCTGACAAAAGGATGGTCGCCATGGATCAGGCTCCTTCAAGGAAAACGGAAAACGGCGGCAATCTTGCGCGCCCAAGGGCCCGACAGCGGCGAGATCACGACCCCATGACCGCTGTAGGCATGAATGAATGAAGCTGTCGGGCCGACCTCGGTCAGGATGCCCAGATGCTTGGCTACCGCAGTCGGACGCATGCGGAACAACAGCACATCGCCCGCAACCTCTTGCCCGCGCTCAACCGGCTGCAAAAATGCGCGCGCGGCGGTCAACAGCACCTCTCGACCCGTCGGCTCGTCCCAATCGGCGGTATAGGCCGGGACCGGGCAGGGTTCGGCACCGTAGATGTCGCGCCAGATGCCGCGCAAAAGGCCCAGACAATCGCTGCCCGCCCCTTTGCAACTTGCCTGATGGCGATAGGGCGTACCAAGCCAACCGCGGGCGCTGGCCAGAACCTCTTCATTCCGGGTCATCCCTGCAGGCTCCCGCCATCATGCACGCCGCCAGAAACCGGGTATGAGGTCAGCCAATCCTCGCCGGGCACATGGGGAAAGCCGCGGAAGTTCAGGAAATTGGCGAACTTGGTCTGACAGGTCGTCGCGCGGCGGTCACATCCTGCAATCAGCCGAATGGTATCGCCTGCAACCAAAGCCGCGCCGGTGCCGTGCCACAGGTCCAAAACACGACCGGTGTCGGTCAACCGGTCTGCCTTGACCATGACAGACATTCCCGCCGAAGCGCCGCTGAGAACCTCGACCCGGCCCCGCTCGAACCACTGATCGGCAAAGCCGGTCAGCCCCTCGATCCGCACCCGGCCCAGCAGATCGATCTCGGCGATCGCGGCGCTCGCCCGATAGGCGGCAAGGCCAAGGTCCACCCCGCAGCGTGCATCGCCCAGCACCGCGCTGCATCCGGCCTGATAGACTAGGCCCTGAACATGATTCAGCCGCTCGGTCAGGCCGCGCAACTCTACCCGAAAGGCCCCGGCCTTGCGCGTCACCTCGCCGAAATTGCCGCGAAACGCCACAACCCGCGCGGACACATCGGCCCAGTTCACAAGCCAGGCCTGCACCTCGGCCCCGTCGAACCGCCCCTCGGCCAGATCCGCCTCGCTGACCGAGGCATCTGACAGCGCCCCCACCGCCTCGGAGTTATCCACCGACAGGCCCGTCGTCTGCTGCAAGGCCCCCGCCGACAGCCCGCTGGCGGCTTTGAACACATGCCCGTCAAAACTCAGATCGCGGTCATGATCGGTAAAGCCATAGGTCTCGCCATCCTGCCGCGTCACCAGCCAGCAATGACAGACCGTGGTGATGCCGCTACCCAGATGCGCATAAAGCGCCGCGCGCCCGCTCATGGCCGCACCTCTATCACCGGAACGTCCGGCACCTCGCCGGCGTTGAACGAGGCCAGCGAGACCGCGATCCGGTCGGTGTCAAACCGCACCGGAACGTCGAATTCAAAGCCCGCCGTGACAACCGCGCCAATGTCGGGGGGCGTGACAAAGCTCACGATCCCGGTCGCGGCATCCACGGTGAAGTCCACCCCTTCAACCTTGGGATCATCGGCAATCGCCACCGTCACCGTGCCGGCCACCGGCTTGGCAATCGGGCGCCAATAGTCCTGCGCGCCCGACAGATAGCGCTTGCGCAACGGGAAAGCCGTGCGCAGCCCGTCGCCAGTGCCAAGGATCTGGTCGGTCGGCCCCGTTGCCGCTGAGGGGATCGAAGATTTCCAATCCGCCCAGTCCTTCCAGCGAAAGCCATGCAACGGCCCGCGCCGCGCCTCGAAGAACGCGATCAGCAGCTCAAGGTCATCGAGGGAGCGCAGCCCCATGCCCGCATCATAGCGGCGACGCGAATGTTCCCAAGGCGTGTTGCGCTCTTCATGGCCATTGGCCAGCGTGACGATCTCGGTGCGCCGCTCGGGCCCGCCCAGCGCGCCGAAGGACAGGTTCGTGGGGAAACGTATGTCGTGAAATGCCATGCTCCGGCCCCCTCAACGGTTTCTTTGCCCGCGCGCCAGCATCCGCTGGGCCTGAGCGGCAATCTGGGTCTGGCTGCGTTGAAAGCCCTGCACATCGGGGGTGGTGATGTTCATCACCACGGTCACAGGCCGCGCCGATCCCGCCGCCTGCACGCCCGGCCGCCCGTCCGCCCCGCGTGCCAAGGGCATGATCGCCTCGGGCCCCGCCTCACCCATCAGTCCCGTGGCACCCCGCATCGGAAAGGCGGTGGCCTGCGCCACGACGCCCCCCTTGGCAAATGGCATCACCCGGCCCTGGGCAAAGGCACCGCCCTTTTCAAAGGGCATCAACCCGCCGAGAAGCCCGTTCAAGCCCTGGGCAATCGCCCCGCCAAGCGCGTTCTGCACCGGCTTCATCGCCACGCCGTAAACCGTGTCGGCCATGGTCCGCGCCACGCCACGCAAGGCGTCCGACAGCTTGACTCCGTCAAACACCAGCCCGTCAAAGGCCCGGCGCAACCCGCCCCCAATGCCCGACGAAAGCGTGTTTACCTCCCGCCCGGTAAAGACGAGGCTTTCCCGCATCCGCGCCAACTCGCCGTCAAAGGCCGCCACCATCCCCGCGCTGCCGGCCAATGTGGCCTCAAGTGCGGCGATCTGGTCTTGCAGCTCGTCAATCTCTGCCATGATCCTTGCCCTTTCCCTGATCGGGATATGCCGCAGCCAGCTCTTCCAGCCGCGCCCGCGTCAAAGGCGGCACCGCCGCCTCTGCGCCCAACATGATCCGCAACTCCACCGGGCTCAGCCGCCAGAACTGATCAGGCGTGAGGCCCAAGCGGCCCATCCCGGCCCGCATCAACCCCGGCCAATCAATCCCGCTCATGCCTCGCCCGGCAGCTGAAACGCCCGTGCAAGCAACTCTGCCGCTGCCCGCGCCGCCGCAACCGGCCCGCCACCAATCTCGACGGTCCGCAAATCGGCCGCCGTGCCCTGCCAGCCCCCACCCCGCAGCCCGGCCACGACCAGCGCCAGCACATCGCGCGTGGTGAAGGCCCGCGTCTCAAAGCGCTCCACCAGCTCCATCAAAGACCCCGCCTCCAGCGCGGCCTCCAACTCGGCCAGCGTGCCCAGGGTCAGCTTGGCCACATGGCGCTGCCCATCCAGCACAATCGCCACCTCACCGGCATAGGGGTTGGCCATCCGCCCGCCCCCTTACAGCGCGACAAAGGTCAACTGACCCGCCGAGGCGAGGCTGATCTCATAGGTCGCCTCTCCATTGTGGCTGCCGGCATATTCGATGCTGGTGATCTGGAACGGCCCCTCGATGGTGCCGAAATCCGGCACAACCACCTGAAAATCGGGGGTTTCGGCATCAAAGAAAATCTGCCGCGCGCGCCCATCCGTCGCCGCATCGCGAAAGACGCCCGAGCCCGAGATCGAGGCGGACTTCACCCCAGCCCCCGCCAGCAATTCCCGCCAGCCACCCGCGCTTTCCAGGCTGGTGACGTCCACTTGATCGGCATTCAGGCTAAACCGCTGCGCGCGCAACCCCGCCAGCGTCTGAAACTGCCCATCGCCCACCATATCGACCTTGATCAACAGGTCCTTGCCGTTTTGAACTGCCATCTTTCATCTCCCTAACCGCCAAAAGGCACCGCCCATGGCTCTGAAAATCCGTTAAAGCTCCACCCTTGCCCGAAACGTCATGTCGATGCGCCGCGTCGTGCCCTCCTCCAGTCGCCGCGCCACGGCGCGCTGAAAGCTGATCGAGACAAGATGCCCCGCTGCCAGAGTTACCCCACCGCCCAGCACAGCAGCCGAAACCGCCGCGGCCAGCGTCTTGGCTGTCAGAAACCCCGCCGCATCGCTGATGACGCTGATGGTGAACCGATGCTCGGCCCCTGCCCCGGTGCCGTCCGACTGATCCACCGCCACCTCTGGCCCGATCAGGATGAAGGTGCCGGGCGTGGTGCCGGGGGGCATGGCATCAACAATGCTCACCCCTGAAAGCGCCGGTGCTGCCGTCAGCGCCCCGAAAACGCCGGCCTGCAAGGCCGCTGCCGCCGCATAGCTCATGCCGGTTCCTCCTCACGGGCAAAACAGGTCAGGTACTGGCCACGCGGGTCTTCCTCGGTGACCGCAAGCAAGGTGAACAGGCGCGCGCCATCCCGCAGCCGGTCCTCGGGACGCGGACGCACGGTCGATCCGACGGGGGCCGCGCGCACCGTGATGCGATAGGGCACCTGCGCGGCGCGCACCTCGACGCCAGCGGCCTCGCGCCCCGCTCCAGGCTTCAAGGCCGCCCACAGAACACCTCGAACGACCCATGCCAACTGGAACCCGCCCGCACCATCGGCCACCCGCTCGGGCGCCTCAAGCACCATGCGCCGGTCCAGGCGCGGTGCCTTATGCGCCCCGCTCATGGTTTGCCCCCCAGGATCCGCACAGTGCGCCAGCGTTCGATCAAGGCCTGCACCGCAAAGGGAAGCCCACCCTGCCCGCCATCTCCCGGCTGGCGAGTCTCATAGTATTCAGCCGCCAAAAGCATGACGGCCTGGGCCAGATCCACAGGCACCTCGGCCCATGTCGCACCGAAACCGGCGTCAAACACCACCTCGGCGCGCCCATCCATGGGAACGACGGGCAAAAGGACCCCGACCGCCACCAGTTTGGGCCGATGCATGTCCGGCACCAGCCGATAGCGGGACGCGTCCACCACCGTCGCCAAATCGGCGGCATCCACCACCGATACCGAGACGACCGCGCTAACAGGCGCCACCGGCAAAGGCTGCTCGCCGCCTGTGCGCCAGTCCTCCAGCGTCAGCCGGAACCGCCGCGCGATCAGCACCTTGCCGATCCGCCCCTCCACCGCCGCGATGGCTGCCCGCAAATAGGTCTCGATCAACCCATCCTGCAGCCCGTCCTCGGCAAAGCCGCTGCCCAGCCGCAAATGGTCCTTGAACCCCTGCACCGGCAAGGCCGAACCCGGCACCGTCGTCATTTCCGTCAGCATCATCGTCAGATCCTTTGCCATCACCCCAAAGGGCCCCTTTTCAATACCCGGCCTCGCAGCCCGCTTTGGAAGGGGAAAGCCCGCCGCCGCCAGATGCGGCACGCGCCCAAAGGCCCGGCCCCCCAAAAGGGGCCGGACCGGCAGCCTCGGCTTACGAGACCGCAACACGCAGCAGCTTGATCGCCGCAAAGTCGGTGACATCGCCGCCAACCCGCTTGTTGGCGTAGAACAGCACATTCGGCTTGGCCGAGAAGGGATCGCGCAGGATGCGCAGATCGGGACGCTCGGCAATCGTGTAGCCTGCGGTAAAGTCGCCAAAGGCGATGGGGTGGCTGTTGGCCGCCACATCCGGCATGTCCTCGCAGATCAAGACCGGATAGCCCATCAGACGCGCGGGCTCGCCCGCCTGCAAGCTGTCACCCCACATAAAGCGGCCATCGGCATCCTTCATCTTGCGCACCGCACCGGCGGTTTTCGAATTCATGAGGAAAGTGCCATTGGCGCGGTAATCCGCCCCCAGCGCATAGACCAGATTGACGATGCAATCGCTGGCATTGGTGGTGGCGAAATCTGCGGCCGCGCCTGTGGGGATATAACCGATGTTGCCCCAGCTCCAGGTTGCATTGGCCACCTTCGGCGGCAACAGGATCCCGCGCGGCTTGTCCACGCCGTCCCCGCTGATGAAGGCCGCCGCCTCGGCGCGGATGAAGCGGGTCGCGATCTTGCCCGCAAGCCAGCCCTCGACGTCAAAGGCGCTGTCATCCAGCAGGCGTTGGCTGGCCTTCGGCATGGCCGACAGCTCATGCAGCTTGATCGAGATGCGCTCGATCGTGGGCGTGCCGGTCTCGGCCTGCGGAGCGACCTCGGTCGCCCAACCCGAACCCACCTCTGACCGGTCGATCAGCACGTCAAACGACGTTGCCTCCACCTGCACCACATTGGCCACCGCACGCAGGCTCGAGGTCGAGACCAGCATTGACCGGATCGTGTCCGCCGTCTGCGGGTCCACCAGATAACCGCCATCAGCGGCAACGGCAGTCGACAGGGCCTTGCCTTCCAGAACCAGGCCGCGCAGGCCCTCGTCATCGCCCGAACGCAAGTAGGCGCCAAACGCCTTCTTGTGGGGCACTTCCACCTCGGCACTGGTGGCCAGTGCAGGGCGGCCAAAAGTCATCTGTTTGCGATCCAGCATGGTCAAACGCTCTTCCTGATGTTGCAACGATTGTTTCACTTCGCTCTGAAAGCCTTTGAAGGCGTTCAGAAATCCTTCCAGCGCGGTTTTCACTTCCGCACCTGGGTTCTGGGCCGACTGGGTGGCCATAGGCACACCTTCCCCGGCCCGAGCCTTGGTCTCGGTCATTCCATCCATCCTTTGGTTTGGTCGTAAAAACCGGGCCTAGGGCCGCCCGGCCATGGCCTCTGCCGCCTCGGTCAAAGCCTGCGCCAGCTTGCGCCAGGTCTCGGCTTCGGGGTCATCCCCTTTCGCCGCAACCCGCGCCTCGGGAAGCATGGGAAAGGTCACCAAGGACACCTCCCAAAGCTCCAGCTCCTGCAAAAGGCGCTGCCCCTTGCCATCGCGTTCCGCCTTCACGGTGCGATATCCGATTGACAGCCCGTCAATCGCCCCGGCCGCCAACAAGGCCGCCGCCTCGCGGCCCTTTTCCACCTCGGGCAAGAGCCGTCCCTTGACCCAAAGCCCGGTGGCATCTTCTCGCACCTCGTCCCAGATGCCGATCGGCTGGGCCGGGTCATGCTGCCACAGCATCTTGACCGCCCGGCCCCCAGCCGCGAGGCGCTTGAGGCTGGCCGCATAGGCGCCCCTCAACACAACATCGCCGCCCTGATCGCGCTTGCCAAAAAGGCTGGCATAGCCCTCGATCCCATGGCCCTCGGTCACCCGCAGGCCCAAGCCAGTCCCGGCCACCGCCTGCATGTCCTTGCGCTCCAATACGCCGTGCATCGTCATCTCTCACCTCACCATCCTACCTTGTGGCCGCGTGGATCAAAGCCTCGGCCATCTGCGCCAGCAAAAAGGCCGCCACCCCGTAAACCCCCAGCCAGATGCGCTTTTCCAATCGCTCCAGCACCGCATCAATCTGGGCCAGCCGCCATTCCAGCGCCGCCCAGCGCTCTTCGGCCACCCGTTCATTGGCCTCGATCCGCGCTGCGGCCGCATCAAAACTGTCGTAGACAAAGCGCGACCCGCTTTCCCCCGGCTTGCGCGCGCTCATTCATCCTCCGCCAGTCTCGGCAGCCCCAGGATTACCCGCTTTTCCGCAGGCGTCAGGAAATCCGCCGCCCCCACCCGCGCCCATTGCTGATCGCGCTCCACCGCCAAGGCCGGGATCTGGTCAAGATCGGGCCGCAACTCCACCGCCTCGCCGGTAAAGCCCTGCAACCAGTGCGACACGCCCGCCACCACTCGCTGCACCAGCGGCAGGACGGTAAGGCGATAGAATGCCCGGTTGGCCTCCTGGTAATTGGCATAGGTGGCATCACCGGGAATTCCCATCAGCATCGGCGGCACGCCAAAGGCGATGGCAATCTCGCGCGCTGCCGCCTGTTTGGTCTGATGAAACTCCATGTCACTTGGGCTGAACCCCATCGGCTTCCAGTCCAGGCCGCCTTCCAGCAGCATCGGCCGCCCCGCATTGCGCGCGCCCTGATGGTGGCTTTCCATCTCGCTCAAGAGCCGGTCATATTGATCGGCCGACAAGTGGCTCTGCCCATCTGCTCCCTTGTAGACAATCGCCCCCGAAGGCCGCGCGGCATTGTCCAACAGCGCCTTTGACCAGGCACTCGCGCTTGAATGAACATCAAGCGCCACCGCCGCCGCCTGCATCGGGCTGAACCCGTAATGGTCATCTTGCGGATGAAAGGTCTTGATATGGCAGATCGGCTGCGACTCCAGGCTCATGGCAAAGCGGTGCGTGCGCCCCGACACGGTATAGTCATAGGCCACCGGCCAGCCATCCTGCCCCGGCACCAGCGCCATCCGGTCCGAGCGCAACACATGCAACTCGCCCGGCAGCGTGCCCGCCCCCGGCACCGCCTCGATATAGGCATTGCCCGACAAGAGCAGATGGCCATAGACCGCCTCGAACAGCTCGGCCCGCCCCTGCACCCCATTCGGGCGACGGATCAAGTCCAGCACCGGATGCGTCTCATACCGCCGCTCGGCATCCTGCAAGACCAGGGGCAGCGCCGCCGCCGCCTCGGCAATCAGCTTTACCGCGCGAAAACCGATCGGATTGCCCTGAAACCCGCTCCGCGCCAGACTCACAGCATCGCGCGGGCTCCAGGCAACCCGACCCGAAGAGCCAAAGGCCACCACGCGGCCCGTGGCCGATGCTTTGCCCTCGGTCACAAAGCCTCCAGGATTGGCCGAGGCTTTGGCCTCGGCCACAAGGCCACCAGCACCGGCCGAGGCTTTGCCCTCGGCCACAAAGCCTCCTGGATTGGCCGAGGGTTTGGCCTCGGGCAGACCCGTTGCCGCCACCTGCTCCGCCCCCGGCGCGCGCTTCAGGAAATCGAATACCATCTCGCAAAGCTCCTTTGTCGCGCGCCCCGCTGCGGGCCCGCCGTTCCCACCCCCGCCATGAGGGGCCGCTCATTCGTGATCTGAAAGCCACCCTAAGGCGGCAATCCTTAAAGGCCGTTAACCCAGCGTGCGCAGCCTCGGGGCGACATAGGCGCGCGAGGGCTCCACGATCAGCTCGCTCAAGGCCCAAACCAGCGCATCCACCCGGTCAGGGCTCCCCTTGCCCTGATAGCCCTGCGCCGTCATGCGGCACATCTGCTCTTCAAGGGCGGCAAGGCCCCGCACATGCGCCACCCGCCCCTGCTCATAAAGCGCGGCGACAGGCTCGGCGCGGGCCGCCTTGCCTTTGCTGGCATGCACCGCCTTGATCGGCACCAGCGCATCCACCCCTCGGATCACGCTCGTCACCAGATCGCCCCCCTGATTGACCTCCACCACCAGCCGGTCGGCCCTGTGCCGCGCCATGGCCGCCAAGGCCGCCCGCGCCCAGGTCTCGGGCGAGGACATCCTGACCGAGGCATCCTCCAAGACCACCGCCCGCCAATTCTGCGGCGGTCCCTCAGTCACCGCCCCCACCACCACAATCCCACATTCATCACTGGTGCCCCCCTGGGTGACCGCCGGGTCCACCGCCACAACGATCCGGCTGAACGCAGGCAAGGTCTCGGTCCGCGCGGCGTCAAGCTGCGCGGCAGACCACAGACTGCCCTCCACCTCCTCCAGCAAAAGCCCCTCCAGCTCCTGCTGACCAAGCCGCGTGCCGCCATAGCGCGCCCGCACCTCCTCAAGGAAACTGGCCGCCAGATGTGCCCGGTTGGCCTCGGTCGGCGCATGAGTGGCCACGGTCGACGGGTTCTTGAGGATCGCCTTCAACACCTCGACATTCTGCGGCGTCGTGGTCACCACCTGCCGGGGATGCTCGCCCAGCCGCAAAGCGAACTGCAATTGATCCCAAGCTTCCTGGCCCTTGGGCCACTTCGCCAGCTCATCCGCCCAGGCCGCATCGAACTGCGGGCCGCGAAGGCTGGCTGGGTCATGCGCCGAAAAGACCTGCGCCACGGCTCCATTCGGCCAGACCAACCGCCGCCGCGTCGCCTGCCACTCGGGGCGTCGGTCGGGGGGAGAACAGGCCAGGATACCGCTCTCGCCAAAAACCATCACCTCGCGCACCTGGTCAACCGTCTCGCCCACCAAGGCCACCCGCCGCGCGCGGCCGGGCGCCTTGGGGGTCGCCCCCTCAACCTCGGCGCGCACCCACTCGGCCCCGGCGCGTGTCTTGCCCGCGCCCCGCCCCCCCATGATCACCCAGGTCTTCCAGGCCCCTTCAGGCGGCAGTTGATGCGGCAACGCCCAGAACTCGAACAGCCAGGGAAGCGACAACAGCGCGTTGTCGCTCAATCCACTCAGAAACGCCTCAATCTTCTCCGGCGTCGCGGAGGCGAGCCAGCCTGCGCCCGATTTCATCGCGCGCGGCGTCCAGGTCGAACTCGCCGGCTCCGACAGTCCCGGCAACTTGTTTACGGAGTTTTTCAACACGATTTCCTTCTTCTATGGCCAGATGCACTGCCGCCTTCAGCCCCTTGATGCAGTCCACCGCGTCCTTGACCTTGCCGAAGTCGCCGGACTTGATCGATTGAACGGTGCCTGCCAAAGCTTCAGCCGCTTCGCGCAGCCAGATTTCCGTGGTCGCCAGCATGTCCACTGGCGGCTCGTCCCCCGAGGAGAAATTGATTGTCATCTTCGCTGGCCTGCCCTCTCATGCTCCTCACATGCGCGAAATGAAAAAGCGGCGCGGGGTTGCCCCCGGCCGCTTGCCCATCTCTCCTAGCATGACAAAAACCCTACATCAGAGCGCCCGCCAAGTCAAATTATTTCCGTTTAACATCAGAGTCTTACCGAACTCAGCCTTCAGGTCCTGTTAACCTTCAGTCCCCCGCCGCCTCGGCTTCTTCCTGCGCCCTCAGCATCTCGGCCTCGATCTCGCGCCACTTTGCGACATTGGCGTTATGCTCGTCCAGCGTGCGGGCAAAGGCATGGCCGCCCGTGCCATCGGCCACAAAGAACAGGAAATCCGAACCGTCGGGGTTCAACGCCGCCTCAATCGCCGCCCGCCCCGGATTGGCAATCGGACCCGGCGGCAAACCGTCGATGACATAGGTGTTAT
>JACCDH010486272.1_pt1 | contig 19280 bp, 17 predicted proteins | sample 7442481 | NCBI WGS metagenome assembly JACCDH01 (sample SAMN15323433, study PRJNA562643) | freshwater metagenome | isolation source: river surface water | place: USA:Blue River Watershed | collected 2017-08-15 | reverse complement strand
TGGTCGGATGTGCTTATGCAACCTATGATGGGGAAGATTGTATTTCTTGTATTTTGGGAACAGGCTCCAATAGCTGTTCTTTTGATGGAAAAGAAATTCATGAAGAGGTTCCTTCATTGGCTTTCATCCTTGGAGATGAAGCATCTGGAAGTTATTTTGGTAAAATTTTGTTGCGCGAATATTTCTACCGCAAGTTGCCTGCAGATTTGAAGGAAGCTTTTGAGGCTACATTTTCTATCTCAAAAGATGAGTTTATTTCTCGCGTTTACCGTGAGCCCAATGCCAATGTTTTCTTGGCCAGCTTTACCCGTTTCATCGGCGAACATGCGCACCACCCCCATGTGATCAATTGGGTGGTTCGTGGCATGAGAGAGTTCATTGACATTCATGTAAAGTGTTTCTCCAATTGGGAAACCGCTCCTGTGCATTTTGTCGGTTCGATCTCCCATTATTTTAAGCATTGTTTGGAAATTGCAGCACAACAAGAGGGCATTCGATTGGGCAGGGTAATCAAAAAGCCCATTGATGGCTTGGTGGATTATCATGTCAAGTATGTTTTTGCTAACGCGATTTCTTGATGCATGTTACAGGCCTGTTTGTTTGATCTAGACGGCGTGCTGGTGGATACCGCACGCCATCATTTTACAGCTTGGCAACGATTGGCCCAAGAACGCATCGGGGTGACTTTTACCCATTATGACAATGAACAATTGAAAGGACTTTCTCGTTTGGAGAGTCTCAATTATATCTTGTCCAAGACCGACCAATCCTTTTCAGATGAAGCGATGCAAGAGATGATGCAAGTAAAGAATGATTGGTATTTGGAATTGGTCGCGCAACTTACGCCAGAAGATGCTCTACCAGGAGCCACTGACCTGTTGCATGCTTTGAAGGATGCAGGAATTAAAACAGGGTTGGGTTCTGCATCCAAGAATGCACCCCTCATTATCGAAAAATTGGGTATTGCTCATTTGTTGGATGTTGTCATTGATGGCAACGTTGTTTCCAAGTCGAAACCAGATCCAGAAGTATTTCTAAAAGGTGCAGATGCTTTGAACGTGTCTCCAGCGAATACCATCGTTTTTGAAGATGCATTGAGTGGCGTCTCAGCGGCCAAGAGTGGTGGATTTTTCTGCGTGGGGATTGGTCTTCCAGAGGATTTGTTGCAAGCGGACTTTGTTGTACGCGATTTGTCTCAAATCAAAATTGAATTATTGAACAAAACATTTTTCAGTCATTAATATCGTTTTTGCATGATACAGTATTTAAAAACAGATCCTTGGAAAGTCATTGAGCAAGGATTTGATGCGCGTTACCACCAGAGTTCTGAAAGTATTTTTAGCCTTGGCAATGGAAAGTTTGGACAACGTGCCAATCATGAGGAGCAATACAGCGGAAAGCATTTGAAGGGCTCTTATGTTGCCGGTGTTTATTATCCAGACAAGACGCGCGTGGGGTGGTGGAAGAATGGATATCCAGAGTACTTTGCAAAAGTGTTAAATGCTACGGCATGGCATGGCGTGAGAATTTTGGTGAATGGTGAAGAATTGGATTTGGCTCAAGTTCGTGTTTCTGATTTTGTTCGTGAGTTGGACATGAAACGAAGTGTTTTGAAGCGCTCGTTTATTGCTCACTTTGCTAATGGTGTGGATTGCCGATTTGAATTTGAACGATTCATCAGCATGGCAGATGAGAGCATCGCAGCCATCGAAGTAAAAGCCCAAGCATTGACCAATGGAGTGAACATCACCATGGTTTCAACCCTGGATGGAAATGTCAAAAACCATGATGCCAATTATGATGAGGTGTTTTGGGAACCCATTGCAGAACAAGTTAAAGAAGGCTCGGGTTACGTGGCATCAAAAACGAAAAAAACGGGATTTGATTTGTCGGTTGCGATGACCCATCATACAGAAGGTCTTTCTTGGATCAAAGATGAGCAACAAACTTCATTTGTGTCATCATCTTTTCAAGGTCAATTGAATATACACGAAGCTGCAACGCTGCATAAATTCGTGGGTTTGGAGAATTCTTTGTATGCCAGTGATGTCATGGAACAATCTCAATCGCATTGTCTTCGCGCACAACATTCTGGCTATGCCACAATGTTGGAGAACCATACCGCTGCATGGGCAAAAATTTGGGAGATGGCGGATATTGTCATTGAAGGCAACGACGAGGCTCAGCAAGGAATTCGCTTCAACATTTTCCACTTGAATCAAACCTATACAGGAACCGATGCGCGATTGAATATCGGACCCAAAGGATTTACGGGTGAGAAGTATGGTGGATCCACCTATTGGGACACCGAGGCCTATTGCATTCCGTTCTACATGGCTACAAAGAACCAAGATGTCGCCAAGCAGCTCTTGCATTATCGCCACAAGCAATTGGGCAAAGCCATTGAGAACGCAGAGAAATTGGGCTTTAACAAAGGCGCAGCTTTGTATCCGATGGTCACCATGAATGGCGAAGAATGCCACAATGAGTGGGAAATTACCTTCGAAGAAATTCACCGCAATGGAGCCATTGCTTATGCCATTTACAATTACACCCATTACACTGGTGATGAAAGTTATGTCAACGAAACCGGCTGGGAAGTATTATTGGGCATCGCGCGTTTTTGGGCACAACGTGTACATTGGAGCGCGCACAAAGAAATGTATGTGATGCACGGAGTTACTGGTCCCAACGAGTACGAGAACAACGTCAATAACAATTGGTACACCAATTATATTGCTACTTGGTGTTTGGGATACGCCTACGACATCATCGAAGGATTAAAAGATACAAATCCGCAACAATACGCTAGAGCGCAGAAGGATTTTCAATGGACGATGGAAGAAGGTGCGCAATGGTTGTCTATCATTGCCAAGATGTATTATCCCATGCATGAAGATGGCCAAATTTTTCTGCAACAAGATGGTTTCTTGGATAAAGCATTGATGAAGGCAGCTGATTTGGCACCTGCTGAACGACCCATCAACCAGCACTGGAGTTGGGATAGAATTTTACGCAGTTGTTTTATCAAACAAGCGGATGTGTTGCAAGGTCTTTATTTTTTTGAAGACCAGTTTTCAGATGAAATAGTAAAAGCCAATTTCGATTTTTACGAGCCCATGACTGTACATGAATCTAGCTTGTCTCCATGTGTGCACAGCATTTTGGCAGCCAAATTGGGGTATGAAGAAAAGGCGGTAGAAATGTACATGCGCACATCTCGATTGGATTTGGACGATTACAACCATGAAGCGCACGAGGGATTGCACATCACTTCAATGGCGGGAACATGGATGTCAATTGTGCAAGGCTTTGGAGGAATGCGGGTTAGAAATGGAGCTTTGTCTTTTAATGCAATGCTCCCAAAACAATGGAAGTCCTATACTTTCCGCGTATTGTTTAGAGGAAAAGTGACTGCAGTGCGTGTGGATGAAAATGGTACGACCATTACCAAAATCTAAATCAAAACTGCAAATAGATTGGCGGAATGATGGTGTCTGACTTGTAAAAAGCATACACCATCAACATGCCAATTCCCAAAAAGACGTACACCAAGGCATGTCGCTGTGATAACCAATGTATAGCGCGTTCGTTCCAATTCATTGGCATTTGGTGCAATGCCAATGACAGCGCAATCATCCAAAGTACTGCTTGATAATGGACCACAAAAGCGCTTAATGTCGCTACATCAAAATTGAACAAGATTTGATTCAAAATGATTTGACTCTTCTCTAATGAATCAGGACCGAAGAAAATCCAGCAGAAAACCACAAAGTGGAAGGTCAAGCATACAGCCAACCATTTTGGAAGTGTCCATTGAATACTGTGTTTTTTGAAGAAATCCAATCGCCATTTGTCCAGCGCCAATGCGCCGCCATGCAAGGCTCCCCAGATGATGAAGGTCCAATTGGCCCCATGCCAAAATCCACCCAATAGCATGGTGATGATAAGATGCACATAGGTTCTAAATAAACCTTTGCGATTGCCGCCCAATGGAATGTACAAATAATCGCGAAGCCATGAAGAAAGAGAGATGTGCCATCTCCTCCAAAACTCAGTGATGGATTTGCTTTGATAGGGAGCCAAGAAATTGGTATCAATCTTCAAACCCATCCAACGAGCAATACCGATTGCCATGTCTGAGTATCCGCTGAAATCACAATAGATGACCAATGCATACGCATAAACGGCGGTTAATCCGTAAACGCCATTGTATCGGGTGGGGTCATCAAAGACTACGGAAACAATTTGGTTGTACAAATAATCACTGATCACCACCTTCTTGAAACAACCCGTAAATATGTAAAAGAATCCAAAAGCAATGTCATCCCGTTTTAGTTCCCATTGCTGCCTAATTTGCGGAAGAAAGTCGGCCGCACGCACAATGGGCCCCATCATCAGCTTGGGAAAGAAGGACAAAAAGAATATGTAGTCCAACCACTTCTTGACAGGCTTAAAATGTCCTCGGTAGACATCTACAGTGTAACTCAGATTTTCAAAAGTATAGAATGAAATACCGACGGGTAAAATCAAATGCAGCATTGAAACATTATGATTTCCCCACTCATTCCAGAGTTGAATGAAGAAATCCGTGTATTTAAAATAAAACAATAGTCCCAAATTGAGCACAATGCTAAATACCAATAGGGCCTTTTTGTGGTAAGCGTTTTTACTTTGATCAATCCAATGACTGATGTAAAAATCAACAACGGAAGCCAATAAAATCAATCCAACATAATAACCACAGGCCTTGTAAAAGAAATACAAGGAAAAGAGAACCACCCAGGACAGACGCCAAGTTGTATTTTTGTACAACCAAGCGTAACCCACGAAAAAGAAGGTGAAGAAAAAAAGAAAAAAGGAAGAGTTGAAAACCAATGGTGCATCTGCTTGATACAACAGTTGATCCGCAATCAAATCCAATATTTGCTTTTGTTCGGCCATGCTTTACTTTATTGTGGCAAGTGATTGTCAATGGCATTGCGCATTCCCTCACCCAAAATGCGATAACCTTTAGGGGAAAAGTGGATGCGTTTTTTATCCGTCATGCCCAATTGCGCCCAATTTTTCATGCTGTCTTCACCTCCCATGTAGGTGTACAAATCATAAATGGGAATGTCCAACCGAAGACCAATGTCCATGATGACCGCTCTCACACGGGTGACCAATGGATTGGGAGTGAAATAGGATTTTTTGTTCTTGTATTGTACTTTGCTCACTGCAGGTGGGGTAGTAAGGATGATGATGGGTTGTGATTCCAAGCTGGTAAGCATTTGAACCAAATTCAACCCTTGATCAAAAAAAGTGGTGTCGTCAAAATCACCAAATTGAAAGGCTTCATTGGTACCCAAGGATACCACAACCACATCGGGATGCAACATTTCCAACTGATTTCTAAATTCAACACTCTCTGCATAGTGGTTGTAGGTAGCGCCATTGACACCAATGGCGGAGATCATGGCACCGGGCTGGCCATTGCTGACCTTGACTCCGTATATCGTAGACGATTTTTGAAAAGCAAACTGTTGTTCATGCAACAAGTCAAAAACAAATGTAGGTTTTTCAAAAGCAAAAACAGAGTGACAAGCATGGGACAAGTGGCGCAGCGGCTTGGCGTATTCACCAAACTCACTCACAATTTGGTATTGAAAATTAGAGTCCAAAACATTGCCATGAAAAATCTCAATGCGTTGCACTTGATCATCATAAGATAGCGAGTCAAACTCCCATGTAATCTTAGCATTGGCATCTTTGGTGTGAATGGTGTAGCCACTTACACCAACTGGAAACTCCTTTTTGGCGTGAATGATTTTACTTACTTCCCATGCCACATTGGATTTGGTTTGGTATCCATCGTGACCATTGGTCTTGGCCACTTGATAAGGAAAAGCCAATCCATATCCCGCATCTCCATATACGGAATGCAGGGCTTCGCTCAAGGGAATGGTCATTCCTCCAGGTTGAATGTGACTATCTCCCAAATGCAGGACAAACAACTCGCTATTCAATTGTTTTTTGAAAAGAAAACGCTCTTCCAAAGCTTGGGAAAATCCTGTGAGGCTATCATTCAAAGAGATGCGTTGCCCCATTAATGCAGTGTTTAGGGTAACCAAAAACAAACCGCAAAGCAGGATGGATAAACTATTTTTTATTTTCCAAATAATGGGCATAAGAATCTTGAAGGTATTGATAAATGTACTGTGCTAAATGGTCAGAACCTTTGTGGGTCATGTGGGTGTAATCGGAATTGGCCAATTTGGGGATGGAATCCTGCACCCAGCTGCGCATAGAACCTACACCACCCATGGCATCAAACAAGCTAAAGAAGGCAACGCCATGTTCGGCGGCTATTTTCTTTTGGCTGCGCAAAAGATGAAGCACCGTTGGATCGGTATCCCATTTGCCTTTCTCTTTGTAAGCCTTGTCTGTCATCCCCACAAGAAGTATAGAGGAATGGGGAAAACATTTTTTTAAATGTTCCAAAGTTCTTCCCATGGTGATTTCATAGTTTCGATAATCATCAACGCCATGACCAATAACGTTTAGACCATAATGCACAATCACCAAGGGAATGCGCATCGCTGAATCTACATCTTGCATCATGTCAATATTCAGCAAGCTCAATGAATTTCCTGAGTTGCCTCTAAAGCCAAAATTATCTACATAGATTCCATCCCCCTTTTCAAAATTAATCCCGTACAATTGAGGGTTGCCTTCCTCAACGGTGAGCGTCATTTTTTTAAAAGGTTTATCCCAAATTTTTTGAGTGAAGCCAGCGTTGAGGGAATCAGGCCATTGCGAAGCAGTTTCTATATCATCAAAAGAGTATTGTATCCTTCCTTTGGAATTTGGATGGCCAATGAGATGAACGTCTTGAAAAGGGTAGGAGCGGGCTGCAAAGGTGCATCGTGCTCCGGGCGAACCCGCAAATACTTGCCCAGTAGGTCCTACCGGAAAAGGTTGTTTTTTGTGATAACTTAGAAAATCTGTAACTTGCCATAAATCATTGAATTTATGGTTGATGGTTACCCTAAAACCAGCAACGATTGAGGTGATGGGCATCCATCCGATTCCATTTCCTCCAAATGCTTTTTGTAATCTTTCGCGCAAACCTTGGGTTAATAAGTCTCCTTCAATTTGGGAGTCACCGAAATAAGCTACGTGATAACGACCTCCATCCTCTTTTAATGTATCTAAGTATCGAAAGAAAATATCTAACTTGTCACCTTCCTCTCGTTGACCTTGAAAAGTTGTGGTGTCACTTGATGGTTTTTCATAGGCTGCTAAAGCAGTGTTCAAATCAGATGTTGTATTATTTCTCTTGATTTCAGACAGGTAATCCAATCGAGATAATCGATCATCCACCGAGGAAAAAATAGAAATGATTGCAGTACCCAACACAATGGACAAAAGCATCAACGCCAATTTTTGGTATCCGGTAAACTGCCTAAACATGACTCAGTTGGCAATTTACGGGATAATTGGAGTGAGTTTTAGGGTTGTGTCAAAAATATATTCTCGCCCAATTGGGGAATAAGTAGGCGATTCTTTTTCGGATGCAGCTCTTTGATGTTTCGGTATACGCGAATAGGGTCTTGCATGCTCTCGTTGCTGAGGTCAAAACAGCCATAATGCATGGGAATCATGTGCTTTGCATTCATCTCATCAAAGGCCTTGATGGCATGGGTTGGACTGATGTGATTGCTCTCCATGAACCATTCTGGTTGGTAAGCGCCTATTCCGATTAGCGCATAATCAATGGTCATTCGCTCTCCAAATCGACGGAAGTGACTGCCGTAGCCGGTATCGCCTGAGAAATAAATGTTCTTGTCTTTGGTTTGGATGATAAAGCCGCCCCAAAGCCGATCATTGAAATCAAAAAGTCCTCTCTTGGACCAATGTCTTGCAGGAACAAAAATGATTTTGAATGGTGTCTCCATCAAAACCTGATTCCATCCCGCACAAAGGATATGGTTTTTCTTGAAAACTTTCTTTAGCAAGACATCCATTTTCAATCCAGAAAAGACCTTTATTTCAGGGCTTTTTTTCTTCAGTTGTCTCAGCGAGTCAAAATCCAAATGATCTCGGTGATCATGGGACAATAATATAAAATCAATTTTAGGAAGGTCATTGACAGCAAAAGGAAGTTGACTTTTTCTGGGGTAAAAAGGAGTGGCAGATCCAAATACGGGATCGGTGATGAAGCGAATCCCATCAATCTGAAAAAGAAACGTGCAATGTCCTAACCAAACACAATAGTCTTCTTTTGCGAACAAGTTCTGCGGCTGATGGCTCATGGGAACAGACCATGTAGCATTCTTCTTCTCCTGAGCATAGGGATTGACCTCATTCTTCCATTTGCGAAAATCCTTGTAGCTGGGTTGAAAAGGAAATTCCTCATTGACGTATTTTCCTTTTTCAGTGGGTGTTTTAATCGTTTGATCTTCTGGAAACCAATAGGGGAGTGTTGGATTTTCGCCGGGGATTTGGGCCATAACTTCTGTTTGACTAAATAGCAATAACAACAGTATTCGGAAAAATGTTGACATCACATGGAATAAATACAATAACCTTCTTTTTTCAATACCATTTGACCCAAATGATGGGGATTCCATCTCGTTGGATTGTTATTTAAAACCACAATGAATTTCAATCCTTTTTCTTTTAATTCACTTAGGAATGATTCATTTAAAAGATCATCTTGATGGATGATCCAACCTTTTCGGTGAGCGAAATACATCGGCGTTGGTACATCACCACTGTTGATGGCGATGAGATCATTGGGTTGACTGATTTGATTCAAATCACTTTCTAAATTCAGCAATTGTTGCGAGTTTGGTTTCAAGAAAAAATCATGCTGCTGATTGGCGATGCCTTCAATGGCTATGGCTGTCATGAGAAAGATTCTTAGTTTTTTATTGTCTATTGAAGATAAGCCGAATCCAGCTAACAATGCCATCACTGGAACAAAGGGAATGATGTAATAACTGTGATGGGGAAAAGTATAGCCCGCTTTTAAAATGACAATCGAAAACGAGCAAAGGGTGACCGCAAATATCCAAAAGATTCTTCTTTCTTTTTGGTGATACACGCTAAACATCCCCCAGACAAACAAACCAAATCCAATGAATTTAAGTGCGGTATCATAAAACTTTTGTGCAGTGGCTTGTCCATGTGTGATGATTTCTTGGAGGCCAATGGTGATGCTCTTTCCCATGAAGAAATGCCAGAAACCATAGGTTTCTACCAAAAAAGGAACCCAATAAAAATACCACCACAATGCAGGCAAAAGTGCCACAACCGAAAGAAATACGAAAAGTACTTTTCTTTGAAACGCAATGGAAGCATCAATGATTGGAAAAACAAAAACAATGAGCAAATATCCGCTGGGTAACTTGGCCAACACACCCAAGAGCAGAAGCAGGAAAAAAGCCAATGCCTCTTTCCAGATTGACTTGGCGTTATTATTTTTCAAGAATTTAAATCCAAAATAAATGCCCGCAATGATGAGTGACACGGCAAAGGTATCCGGCATGATTTTTCTCGAAAATTGAAACCAAATGGAAACAGATAATACCAATGTCGCATAGAAGGAAACCGATTCTTTAAAAAACAATGAGACCAATCGATAGAAGAACCACAGACCAAAACTTGAAACAATGAGATTGATCAATCTTCCATACCAATGTTGGTAACCAAAAACCTCAGATGTCAAGTAAATCAAATAATTCAGCAATGGAAACTCCATTCCTGTAATGCCCGTTTTGTCTCCTGCAAAATCAATTCGGGGATAAAGAATGTTGTTATCCACTTCTAAGAAATTCCGAGCCACCATGGTCACCGTTGACTGCCTCCAGTTGTGTTCCACCTCTAATGGAGGATGGGTTATACCAATCAAACGAATGATAAAAAAAACAACAATCCAAAAGCGAATGTCGGAAGTATAGTGAAGCGTCTTCAAGTTGTTTTATCCTGCAATGGAGAATTACAACTCATTGTCAAATCGGGTATTCACCACATTATTGAAGATGGAACCAAATCGGTAATTCAAACCAACAGAATAGTAATATGAATAATTGGTTGCAACCGCTTGTTGTTGCAGCAATACCTCGTTGAGGCTTGCATCCTGCTTGGGCAAATATATTTGATTTCTGATTAAAGAATAATAACCGTAAAAATTAATGGAAAGACCTTTGTAAATGCGTGCATTCAACTCCAAATTGATGTTGGTCGTGTTTTGCTTTACATTGTCCAAGAAGAATTGTGTATTCACGCCCAAACCAAAAGATCCCCAGGTTTGGTTGAAAGAACCATTCACATTCAATTGACCGGATGGTCTCCATTCCTTGGTCTTCAGATAAATGGTGGTGTCTTGGTAATCATTGTAAAAACTCCCCAAATAGCTGGAAAAAGTCAATTGTTTGGTTTGTGATTCTTTAAAATCAAAAATATTGTATTCAAAAGCGGCGTAATGCGTGAAGCTGTTCTCGATGTTTTCGTAATCACTGTGAGAATACTGATGAAAGGTGCCGAAAGACCAATGTGGTGTGATGGTCTTAGCAAAAGAAAAATAACCAGAATAGTTCTCTCGAACAAATTTATCCTTAAATCCCATGTAATTGTATCGTTGAATATTGTTGTTGTAATAACTGCCAATTCTAATCTTATGGGTTTCTTTGTTTTGATTGGCAGATAAGTTTCCTCCCATACTGGTGGAACGGTAGGTGTCTTGACCATTGCTGTATCCATTGACACTGAAATTGAACACCCAAGCGTTGTATGGATCTTCTTGCGGATTGCTTCCAATTCCCATTTCATTCTGTTCCAAGCTGTCTTGGGATATCACTTCCAAGGCGTTTATCTTTTCCAATTGAATCGCATAACGAATCAATCCCATTGAAACGTACTTCTTTAGTTTTTCACGAATCTCATTGTCCGTATTGATGGCATTGGTGGAAAATTGAATGGTATCTACAAGATGTTTGATCTTGTTGCTTCCTTCAAAAATCAATTGGTACTCCAATCCACCACTGCCGGTCTCAAGAGCCGTGATTCGCAAACTGACATCCGCAACAAATTGATCTTGCACTGAATTGACCCAGGTGATTTCGGTCTTTAAATAATCACCATAGCATCGGGCATTGCAGCGAACAAAGACATTCAGCGATGGATTGTTTTCATTTTGTGCAATTGTTTGTACAAAAGAAAGTAATGTGAACAGCAAGCAAGCTGTTATTCTCATGTTATTCATGCAGTGAAAATAAATTATTTATATAGAATAAAAACGGAAAAAATGATTTTTATTTTTTATCGCAGTATGGTATGGGATGTGAATCAGTCCATCCAATCTTGCGAATCCAATCAGATCACCACTGCCTTTGTATGAAAGTATATTATATCCCGATGGAGTATTTTGAACAGGTATCCACAAATCCAAATTGGTATGGGGAGGTACGGCTTCATCAATGGTAATAAATTTCTCATTTTTGATAAGCCTCCATTGCCCTTCTATCCAAGGCACCAAATAAACCAATGCACAAACCAAGGTTGATACAGGATTTCCTGGAAATCCAAATAAGATGGTTTGATTCTTTTTGCCCAACCACATCGGTTTTCCGGGTTTCTGCGCTATGCCATGAAACAAACATTCAAATCCATCCTCTTTCCACAATTGAGGCAGATAATCTTTCCCACCTTTGGATACTCCGCCTGAAAACAAAAGGATGTCCCATCGATGGCTATGCTGTTGCATCCAATGCTGAATGATGAGCGGATCATCATTCAAATGAAAGGTCTCCATTTTACTTGACATGGGCTGAACCAACGCCATTAGAGCATGTGCATTGGATGTGCGAATTTGGTGGGGTAGGGGCCTTTCATTCATCGGAACCAATTCATCCCCAGTAGATACTATCGCAACTGATGGTCGCTGATACACCAAAGGCATTGTGATTCCACATGAAGCCAATACTGCGATCACAGCGGCTGTTATTAGGGTCCCTTTTTCAATAACAACATCTTTTTGCTTGTATTCAATTCCTTGCTTCTGAATATTCCAACCACTCTTTAATTTTTCTATTTCTGAACAGGTGAACCTACCGTCATGTCCAACAACCACCTTTTCAATCGGAATAACTACATCAAAACACGATGGAACGGCAGCACCTGTGGTGATTTCACAAGCTTCTTCTTCTGGCAAATCAATGATTGGCGATCCAGCCCATTGCTGATGGGTAAATGAAAAAGTACGTTGTCCTTTGTGCCAATCTGACGATCGAATGGCAAAACCGTCCATCATGGCACGATCAAAAGGTGGATAATCCCGATCTGCCATAATATCTTCAACCAAATAACGACCCGTAGCTTCAGCCAAGGGGATGTGCTCTTCTCCCCATTGTATGTTGATATTGGACAAAATGGCTTTGGCCTCTTGAACAGTAATCATATCATCCTCCTATTTGGGCCATACTGATGCCCAGATTTTGATTTTCTTTTTCGGCCTCAAATCCATTGATGGGCTTGCTCTGAATAAAAGCTTTAAGCTCCGAAAAGATGTCGTCTTCTTTTTTCCCTTGCCGCAGTGCGGCCAACAATGGATAGTATTTTTCACTGTACAAACAATGGTGCAATTGTCCGTTTGGTGTTAATCGCAAACGATTGCAAGTACCGCAGAAAGTTCTGCTGTATGCAGCGATGTATCCTACACTTCCAAGACTATTCGGAGATTCAAATGATACCGAAGTCGAATTTGGTGCACGAGAAGCCTTCTGCGCATTAGGATAATGTTGCAAGATCATTTCTTCGATGCGGCGCCAGTTCCAATGCCAATCGGGCTGAATGCCTTGTCCGTTGAAGGGCATCTCCTCAATGAATCGAAGATGGATTCCTTTGGACCAACTCCATTGCATCAATTGCAAACACTCATTTTCTGAAGTGTCACTGAGCAATACAGTGTTCACATTTACTTTAAACCCTTTTTCCAAAGCCGAATGAATGGAGGACAAAACTTTGCTCAAATGATTTCTTCTGGTGATGCGCTCATTTTTTTGCTCATCCAAACTATCCAACGAAAAGTTGATTTGCTGGATCCCCATGTCTTTCAATTGCGGAAGATAATTTTCTGTAAGAACGCCATTGGTAGTCAAGTGAATCGAATCAAAAGAAAGGGCATTGGCATTTGACAATATCTCCATGAAATCCTTGCGCATCAATGGCTCACCACCCGTAAATCGAATCTTCTCTATCCCCCAATTTTTCATCCAACCCATGATGGTGTGCAATTCATCAGCGCTCATCAGTGATGATTTGGGTATCCAATTCAATCCTTCTGCCGGCATACAATACTGACAACGCAAATTGCATTGATCGGTTAATCCAATGCGCAAATAATCAAATGTTCTTCCGTGCTTGTCGGTGAGCATTATTCAGGTCGGGTAAATGTGTGTGGTGCCTGGTGCGCTTGATGCGCACAAGGATAGTCTTTTTCCAAATCAATGCGAATGTCATTCCATTGAAAGGAGTAACCTTCGACTTCATTGTTCAAAAAAGCTTCAAATGAATTTTTATCCAAATAAATGAATGTCTTTTCATGATTGTACTCTACAGAATTTACTGAATCACTATTCAATTCAAATTCGAAGGATGCAATTGGTGGCAATTGAAAAGAACATTTCCCGAGATTCAACCAATTGGATTTGTCAACAGTATTGAAACGTACGCGGATGTTATTTTTGGATAACCGAATCTTCATTTCGCCAAACCAATTTCTTCTAAGCGCTGCATCAGGTATGCACCAGCAGTGATGGGTTCCCATTTGGGTTGCTCACCTGCTGGAATACAATTGCTCAAGCAATCCAAAGGCATCTCGCTTCTGGGGTGTAAAAAGAATGGAATAGAATAACGCGGAGTTCCCCATTTTTCTTTGGGTGGATTGATTACGCGATGCGTGGTGGATTTTAATTTACCATTGGTCAAACGTTGTAACATATCCCCAACATTGACCACAATGTGATCGGGTAGGGCAGTGACATCAATCCATTCTCCTTTTTTATTCAAGACCTGCAATCCCTCAGCACTTGCCCCAATCAATAATGTAATGAGATTGATGTCCTCGTGTTGGCCAGCTCGGACCGCAGATTTGGGCTCTTGGGTGATGGGAGGATAATGAATGGGGCGCAGGATGCTATTGCCATGGTGTATTTTGGAATCGAAATAAAACTCATCCAAACCCAAATGCAAAGCAATGGCACGAAGCATATACCGACCAGTATTCTCCAAGTCTTTGTAAGCTTGAATGCCGACCTCATTGAAACCTGGTAACTCATCTGTAAAAACATTGTCCGGATATTCGGAACGAATGGGGTCATTGTCATCCACTTGTTGTCCGAAATGCCAAAACTCTTTCAAATCACCTGCATTAGAATCTTTGGCGTGTTCTTTTCCAAAAGAGGTGTATCCCCGTTGGCCTGCTAAACCGGGAATCTCATACTTCAATTTATTCTCAATGGGCAAATCAAAAAAATGTTTCACCTCGCTATACAAACGATTCACGGTGTTTTCTCCAATCAAATGATTCTTGACAGCCACAAATCCTATGGTTTCATAGGCGTGTCCCAATGACGCAACAAAAGTTTTCTTCTGATTTTCATCACCATGAATAAAGTTTGCCAAGTCAACTGCGGGTATTCCCATTTCTTGTAAGTCCATTGCTTCAAAATTTTAGTAAAAGCAATAATAGCAAGTATTCTTCGTCTAATTAAACTTGTTCAATTGAATATTATGAGCGCGTTCTTGTTGATACAGCCGCACCATTATGAACAAAGGCCTGTGATAAATGTTATTGCGTCGTGTTTCAGGCTTGGAACGACTTTTTATTTTTGAAGACCATTATTCATACTTTATGATAGAATCAGATATTATCATTATCGGTGCCGGACCCTGCGGATTGTTTACGGTTTTTGAAGCCGGATTATTGAAATTGAAATGTCATTTGATTGACGCCTTGCCTCAGCCAGGTGGTCAATTGACGGAAATATATCCCAAGAAACCCATCTACGACATTCCCGGCTTCCCGGAAGTCTTGGCCGGTGAGTTGATTGATAACTTGATGAAACAGGCTGAACCTTTCAAGCCCACCTTTACTTTGGGCGAAAGAGCTGAGAAATTTGAAAAAGATGAAAACGATCATTTCATTGTTACCACAAGCAGAGGAACCAAACACAAAGCACCCATTGTTGCCATAGCTGGCGGTTTGGGTTGTTTTGAACCACGCAAACCTCCCATCAGCAATATCGTTGACTTTGAAGACAAAGGCATTGAGTACATCGTTCGCGATCCTGAATTTTACCGCGGCAAGCGCGTTGTGATTTCTGGCGGGGGAGATAGCGCATTGGATTGGTCGATATTCTTGGCCAATGGGGTGGCGGAACACGTAACATTGATTCACCGCTCTACCAGTTTCCGTGGTCATTTGGATAGTGTTCAAAAGGTTATGGACATGAGTGAAAGTGGAAAGATGAGGCTCATCACCAATGCAGAAGTTGTAGGATTGAATGGTGGAGATAAATTGGAATCGGTTGTTGTCAACATTGATGGACGGGAGCCAGAAACTTTGTCAACCGATCATTGGTTGCCCTTGTTTGGTTTGTCTCCAAAGCTAGGCCCACTTGCAGAATGGGGTTTGAACATTGACAAAAACTCGATTGAGGTCAATACGTTTGACTACAGCACCAATGTTCCCGGACTATATGCCATTGGGGACATCAATACCTATCCTGGTAAACTCAAATTGATTCTTTGCGGTTTTCACGAAGCAACCTTGATGGTTCAAAGTGCATTTAAGAGAATTTATCCCAATAAGAATCTTGTCTTAAAATACACCACGGTCAACGGTGTTCAAGGATTTTAATGGATGAAAAAGGCTGTTGTCATTGGCGCAGGTGTTGCGGGAATGGCGGCGGCTGTTCGACTTTCTAAAGAAGGTTTTCAGGTAAGCTTATATGAGGCTTCTGATCATCTTGGTGGAAAGTTGAGTCAAAAGCAATTGGGCCAATATCGTTTTGATTTGGGTCCAAGTCTTTTCACTTTGCCTGACTTGGTCAAAGAATTGTACACATTGTGTGACGAAGATTTTGATTCCCATTTTCCCATTCACCGTTTGGATCCTGTGGCCCATTATTTCTGGTCTGATGATACATTCTTAAAAGCTTGTGCGAATTCGGATCAATACGCCCATGAATTGTCCAATGTTTTGGGAGAATCCCCAACCGTGGTAAAAGAATATTTTGAAAAGGCAGCTTGGGTTTATAATACAACACGACCTGTTTTCTTGGAAGCCAGCCTCAAAAGATTGCCATGGCGAACCAAAAGATTTTGGAAGGCCTTATTGTCCATTCCATTGTTGCCCTTGAGAGGATCGTTGCATCATTACAATCAACGGAGATTCAAAAATCCGAAGACCGTTCAACTCATGAATCGATATGCCACTTACAATGGTAGCAACCCATACCAGACACCTGCGATGATGAGCATGATTCCTCATTTGGAACATGGCATCGGTGCTTTTTTGCCCAAACATGGCATGCATCAGATCACACAGTCTTTGGGATACTTGTTGGAGAAGAGTGGGGTAGATGTAAACCTGAATACACCTGTACAACGCATAGAATATGATGATGTTGAAAATAATGGTATTCAAAAAGTTAAGGGTGTTGTAGTGAATAATAAATTCATGCAAGCTGATGTTGTTATTTCCAATGTAGATGCACATTTTACCTATCATAAATTATTGCCCAATTTTCCGAGACCCGAGAAGATTCTGAAACAAGAAAGATCATCCAGTGCCATTATTTTTTATTGGGGCATGAAGAAAAAATTTCCCACATTGGATGTACACAATCTTTTTTTTGCAGACGATTATGCCGCAGAATTCAAAGGGATTTTTCAAGATAAACGAGTAGTGGATGATGTCACGGTTTACGTCAACATCACTTCAAAGTTGGTCAAACAGGATGCACCGGAATATGGCGAAAATTGGTTCGTGATGATCAATGCGCCTCGCTATGAAGGAAAAGACGAAACAGAAGTTGTAGCAAAAGCCAAATCATCGATTCTGAAAAAATTGAATCAGATATTGAAAGATGAGGTTGAGCAATACATCGAAATGGAAGAAGTACTAACTCCGAGATTGATAGAGGAAAGAACCTCCTCTTTTACAGGATCACTTTACGGAACTTCAAGTAACTCCACTTTTGCCGCCTTCATGCGACATGACAATTTTATAGATGGTTTGAAGGGATTGTACTTTGTTGGTGGAAGCGTACATCCGGGTGGTGGCATACCATTGTGTCTCCAGTCGGCCAAGATTGCTGCGCATTGCATTATTCAAGATCAAGGACAATCCTGATTTTCTCTTTTAATGCCTTGCCTTGTTCTTTATTCATTGTTCCCAAATATTCGATGAGTCGTTTTTTATCGATGGCTCTGATTTGATCCACCAAGATTTGAGATTTTACGTCTAAGAATTTTTCCTTTACATCATGTCGCAAGACATCAACGTTATCAATGCATTGTGAGGTCAAAGGACAAACCACAACTGTCGGATGGAAATCATTGAGTAAAGGAGATTGAACAATGATTACCGGTCTAACTTTGCCTGGCTCTTTCCCCTTGTTGGGGTTTAAATTGGCCAACCAGATATCAAATGTTTTCATCGAGGAAGTTTTCAAAATCTTCTGCTACATCTAGGCTATTGGCATAAACCGCTTGGCTTTCCATGAGCAATTTGGCCCTTAGCTTTTTTCTTTTGTGATAACGGTTGTACATGGCCAATGCCTCATTGATGTATCGATTGCGTGGCATATCCAATTGCTTGATGACCTTTTCTGTCTCATCAAAAACAACATCATCTAATTTTAGGGATAGCATTTTCATTTTCTTTGGTATATACCACAAAGATATACCAAATTTTTGATTTTTTCAAATTCTTTGATTCTATATTTGAACCATGAATACCAGATGGATCATCGCAATATTGTATGGGGTAGGATTCTTGGGATTGATGCTTTATCCGACATTGTTCATCCCCCTAAGCGCATTGAGTTTGTGCTTGACCTTTATGTTTTTGTTGTTAGAAGAATGGAGTTGGAAGAAGCTGATTTTCTTCTGTACGATTATCGTTGTTGGATTTTACATCGAGTGGCGAGGAGTGCATACAGGAAGTCCTTTTGGTTTTTATCAATATGGAGAGGGACTTGGTTGGAAGTTGTGGGATATCCCGGTTGTAATTGGTGTCAATTGGGTCATCATGACTTGGAGCAGTTTGAGTCTGTTGCGATGGGCATGGGGAGTCAACAACAGATGGATACTGGCATTGGGAGGGGGAATGTTGATGACATTAACGGATTTGATCATCGAACAAGTTGCGCCACAATTGGAATATTGGATGTTTGAAATGAACCATGTACCATGGAACAATTATGCAGCATGGATGTGGTTGGGAGTCTTGTTTTCTTGGCTGTTGTCTTATATACCCAACAAACGCCCATCTCTGGGCGCTTGGGTTTGGGTATTGAATTGGATGTTTTTTGTGGGGTTGATGGTGGTTAAGTTGGATTAACCACTGAAAAAGCTTCTTTAAAATTTAATCTCTTGCTTATCGGTATCATCCAAATGTAATTGTTACAAAATATAATCATTGGCCATCTCTTGCAACTTCGTCAATAACTTCTTTCGAACGCTTTCTGGTGATATCAATTTAACCCCTCGTCCAAATAACAACAACTGATCAATCAACTCCTTGGAATCATAGGTCTCAATGTCCAATTGCATGGTTTCGTCCGGCAGTTGTGTCATCCTTTGTGTTTCATTCATCGGAAACAAGGCCAACTCCTGCATCCAAAACTTATCCAATATCTGCATGGATACTTGAATGGTCTTTCCATTCACCTCCTGATGTATGCCAATTGAATACTTGAAATAGTCATTGATATTGAAGTAACTGGTGATGCTTGGGAATTTCTCCGAGCTGCGTATCAATTGAACAATACGAGACACCCTAAATACTTTTTGATCCTTCTCAAAGTTCTCCAAATCATGTCCCACCAAATACCATTTGCCATTGTGTTGCTTTAAGGCCAAAGGAGCTAAGTGATAGCGCTTTGCATTCAAACCATTTCTATTGTACTCCATTTTAATGCATATCTTATTGGTGATGCATTGCAACAGATCATTCAACCAACGCGCGTCCAATGCTGTAGAGTCTGTTTGAATGAATTGGGTTG
>JACCDH010809706.1_pt1 | contig 19286 bp, 14 predicted proteins | sample 7442481 | NCBI WGS metagenome assembly JACCDH01 (sample SAMN15323433, study PRJNA562643) | freshwater metagenome | isolation source: river surface water | place: USA:Blue River Watershed | collected 2017-08-15 | reverse complement strand
TCAATCTATAATCTTTGCCATTCTGATGGCTAAATATCTGCCTTCATATTTTAAATTTAGCGCTAATTAATTGAGAAATTCAGTTAAAATTTTAGTAATCGGCCAGCTCCCCCCAGTAATTAACGGTCAATCTTTAGTCACTAAAAGCATATTGGATGTATTGATTAAGGAAAATTACCATGTGGATTTTCTCCCTTTGACTAGTCTGAATCACAGCAATTCAATTTTAATGCGCCTGAAAAAATTTGGATTTTATATTAAGTCATTTCTAGAATTTATCAGGTTAACCTACTCCGGCAACTATATTGTATATTTAAATGGGGCAAGATCCATTGGTGGAACATTTAGAAATTATCCATTTCTTATATTTTCTATTGTATTTGGGAATAAAACAGTTTTACATTTTCATTGTGGCGATATTGATGAGTTCTTAGAAAGCCAAAATTTAGTCGTCAGGGTTTTACTTAAACATGTCTATAGATTACCTGATAAAATTATAATTTTAAGTTCCCTACTCAGAAATAATTTTAGGCAAATTGAATACAGAAATAATATCGTCGTCATAAAGAATGCGGTTGATATAATTGGTAAGCCCAAAAAGCTTTCAGCATCAGAATCGATCAGAATAATTTATATGTCTAATTTGATACTTTCAAAAGGCTATTTTGACGTTTTAACTGCTGTCAATCATTTGGTTAATGATTTAGGTCTTAAGAATATTACATGCGATTTCTGTGGCGAATTTTTGACAAGCTTCGATGATCCTAAATCAAATTCTATTGAAAGTATGAAATCAGATTTTTTTGAATTCATACTTAAAAATAATTTAAGTAGTCATGTTAATTACTATAACTTAGTTCTTGATCAACAAAAGTTAGATTTAATGGCTAAAAGTCATTTTTTTATTTTACCAACTAATTATTCAACTGAGGCACAGCCATTGTCAATTATTGAAGCTATTGCAAGTGGTTGTGTAATCATATCTACAAATTATAGAGCGATCCCAGATATGGTTATAGACAATTTCAATGGTAGATTTGTTGAGTTTGGGAACTCGCTTTCTATAGCACAGAATATCTTGTATTTCGTAGGTAATCCATCCGTTTACGAAAGCAGTAGTACCAACTCAGTATTACATTATCAAAAGTATTTTACTATTGATAATTTTAATAATAAGGTAGTTGAACTTTTCGAACAGATCAGAAATTAATTTGAATGAAAATTTCAATTATAACTGTTACTTACAATTCGGGTCAATATATAGAGAAAACATTGCGTTCTATATTTGCACAGACATACGCTAATATCGAGTGTGTTGTTATTGATGGCAATTCAACTGATGGTACATTAGAAGTACTTAAAAAGTATCAAAATCAATTAACATATATTAGCGAACCTGATTCAGGGATATATGACGCTATGAATAAAGGTGTAGCATTAGCTACAGGCGATATTGTCGGGATACTGAATTCAGATGATGTTTTATATGAAAATGATACAATTGAAAAAATTGTAAAATCTTTTTCATTAGATATTGATTGTATTTATGGGAACGTTGTCATTGTTAATAAATTAGATCAAATAGTACGGAAATACAATTCCTCAAATTTCATTTTATCTGATTTCGAATTCGGTCATATGCCTCCCCACCCTAGCTTTTATGTGAGAAAGAAGGTTTTTCAGGATTTTGGGTTATACAACACATCATTTAAAATATCAGCTGACTTTGATTTACTTTTAAGGTATTTATATATTCATAAAATCAAGTCTAAGTTTCTAAATCAAAACATTGTTAAAATGCGAGATGGGGGGGTAAGCTCAACGCTTAAAAACAAGTGGCTATTGAATAAAGAAATTTTATGCGCATGTAGGGAGCATAAGATAAGGACAAACCTATTTAAGATATATTTAAAATATTTCTTTAAGTGGAAATCATATATTTCAATTTTGAATAAATGAGGTTTCTTGTAACTGGGTCAAGTGGGTTTGTAGGGAAAAATTTGTTTGTGGAATTTGAAAATCATAGGGATATTGCTTTGACTGCCTATGATAGAGAAAAGGAGATTTGGCCTCAATTAATTTCGGTAGATGGTATAATTCACTTAGCAGGGAAAGCACACGATATTGCCCAAGTAGCAGATCCTAATGCTTATTATGTGTCGAATACAGAATTGACAATTTCCATCTTTGATGCTTACATTAAGTCTTCAGCATCTGTATTTATCTATTTTAGTTCAGTAAAGGCTTGTGCAGATAAAGTTAATGATGAATTAAGCGAATCGGATGTGCCACGACCTCAGACTCATTACGGGAAGAGCAAATTATTAGCAGAGCAATATATTTTAAGTAAACCTCAACCTGAAGGGAAAAGAGTCTATATATTAAGGCCAAGTATGATTCATGGTCCTGGTAATAAAGGGAACTTAAATTTATTATATAATTTTATCAAACGAGGCATTCCATGGCCTTTAGGTTCATTTGAAAATAAAAGGTCATTTTGCAGCATTGACAATGTAGTTTTTGTTTTAAATGAATTGTTAAATCGATCCGACATCCCATCTGGAGTGTATAATTTATGCGACTCAAAGCCTCTTTCAACCAATTATGTAGTAAAGGTATTTGGAGAAGTGATTGGAAGGGAAGTGCCCATCTTACGGGTTCCTAAATTTTTGATAAAATTTATGGCCAAAGTCGGGGATTTTTTAGGGTCCTCTTTTAATTCTGAGAGCCTTGAAAAACTTTCAGGCAGTTATATAGTGTCTAATAAAAATTTAATTAATGCCTTAAAAGTACAATTGCCTTGTGATGCAGAGGCAGGTATAAGAAAGACTATGGAACAGCTTAATTTAAAGAAAAATTAATTTTTAAAATTAAATATTGGTAGTGCTTAAATTCCTAGATAAGCATCAAATTTAACTTTGTGTTACCACAATATAGTATATGAATGCCCAGATAATGTCAAAATTTAATGTTTTGATTTGTTCAATTAAATAATCTTAGGGGTCATATATTTTACCAATTGAATCAATAAGCGCTTTATTTTAATCAGGATGGAAGACATTAACTTATGTTTCAATCGTTATTGTAACACCATCAAAATCAATTAGTGCTTCACCGAAACAGCTAAATTTTTCCTTTTTCTGCTGTCCGATTGGAAACCCTATAGCCCCATATTTAAAAAAGTCTAGCGGATAATAATAGTCTTTATCGAATGATTTAATTGAAGTCCAAGTTTCCGCATCATTTGATGAGATTAATAGATGAGCTTTTTTATGTTTCATTGAATAACCATGTTCAACAGTAGTTGCTGCGATATGCTGGCCATTTAATAGCCGAGTGCAATACCAAACTGGCCCTGGCAATGGGCTTAAAATCTCTATTAGTTCTGATTTTCTATTTAATTTAACCACATAGGATGTTTCAATATGCGAATCCATCAACCAGATAACGGAGTCTTTTTGAAATATCAAATCACAGGTTCGGTAATTTTGAGAACCATCACCGATTTCTTTTAACTTGTTAAACTGCAAATCAAAAATGACTAATTTGCATTCTCCTACTAAATCTCCAGTGCAACACCAGATAGTATCGGTATAATTATCATACTTGAGATTATGAATGTGTTTTATTGCACCCATTGAGAATTCATATGCTACTTCCCAGTTTTGGCCTTCATCTCTTGAACAATATATCGGAACAGGAAATCTTTCTTTATTGTTTCCATATTCGCCAAAGCATATCACACCATTAGGTAGCCGGCATATATCTATATGCATTAAATTTCGACAATTTTTCAATTGCAATTTTTCAATTAACCCGGCACCTTTTTTAAAGTAGTATACTATTCCTCTACGAATAATAAGTAAGGTGAGATCTTCTTCGTTGATTACGAAGACATTACACTTATCTGTACGAAACAGCCTAGATAAAATGCGAAATTTAGCGGTTATTCTATCTAAAAATGTACTTGGAATTGTTATATTAAATGCCGTTCCATTTGAATGCAAAATATAAACATTGTACCCTTTCGAATAAATATTTAATGCTTCAGAATAATAATGATGAATTTCATATTTTGTTTTCATTCACTTTAAGCATTAAAATAAATTTATTATAAATTTAAACATTAAAGCGTTAAAATTTTATTTATATCAGCATCAATTTGTGATTAACTAAATTTTCTCCTACTTTTGCAGTCCCGTTACACTACGGGTAATTGAGGTGGATTAGCTCAGTTGGTAGAGCATCGGACTGAAAATCCGTGTGTCCCCGGTTCGAGTCCGGGATCTACCACTTCAATTTTGAAAGGCCCTTGCATTAGCATGGGCCTTTTATGTTAAATTCATTGTTTCGACCTTGAAGAGTTATTTTCATGTTGATATTTAATGGCTAGAAAGTGTTTTTGATTTTTCAAATGTTAATGCCTCTAGATAACTTTTTTAAATCATCCTAAAAACATTATAGATAATAAGTCGTAAATTTCAATCTTGATTTTGTGCAATTCTTTTGAAAATAAGTTAATTGATGAATACTATTTTAGTAACCGGTGCTGCCGGATTTATCGGAAGTAATCTGTGTGAAAAGTTGGTTAATGATGGCTTTCAAGTTATTGGAATAGATAATTTTGATACTTTTTATTCACGCGAAATTAAAAGGAACAATTTGGAGTCATTAATTCCAAATTCTAAATTTCAGTTCATCGAAGGAAATGTAGGAGATATTTCAACACTCCCAATTCAACTAGATATTGATTTGGTTATTCATTTAGCAGCTAAAGCAGGTGTTAGGCCTTCAATTGATTCACCAGCTGACTACATAGAAAATAACATTAATCAATCATATAAATTATATGATTGGATGCAGAGAAAGAATATTAAAAAACTAATTTTTGCTTCGTCATCTTCTGTTTATGGAAATAGCAGGAAGGTTCCTTTTTCTGAAGCAGATGTAGTTGATTTTCCAATTTCACCCTATGCATTTACTAAAAAGTCTGGGGAGTTATTAACGCATACATTCCATCATATGTTTAATTTTGATGTTTTAAATTTGCGTTTTTTTACTGTTTATGGGGAACGGCAACGCCCTGACTTAGCTATTCATAAATTTGCGAAATGTATAATACAAGATCTACCAATCACATTATTTGGCGATGGGTCTACTTCTAGAGATTATACATATGTTGGAGATATTGTAAATGGTATTTGTGGAGCTATCAATTATTTACGAACTAGTTCTAGTGTTTACGAAACAATTAATTTAGGTTCTAATTCGCCCATTAAGCTTATTGATTTGGTACGAACATTGGAAAATGTCTTAGAGAAAAAGGCTCAAATTAATTGGGGTCCCATGCAAATGGGTGATGTGGAACGCACTTTTGCCGATATACATAAAGCAGAAGAATTACTGGATTATAAGCCTACAATGACTTTAGAAATGGGGTTAGCTAAATTTATTAAATGGCTCCAACATCAATAAGTTATAATACTTACTTTAGCATTCCTCCGAATTTCCAAGAGTTCCCATTTCTGAAAATAATATAAGTAGTTGATTGATCAATAAGTTCACTTGAACTCATCCATTTTTCAATAGTTTTTCTGTCAATATATTTAGTTTGTGGGGTTACTAGCTGATCAAAAGCTACATGCCTAAAAAATAAAAAATCACGTTTTGAAATCCAGGAACTATATGAATACAAAGGCATAAATGTCAATTTCAGTTTTGTTATCGCATGCGCATATAAAAAATAGATAGCTGATAAAGGGGTAGCAATCGCATATTTATTTATCCACCAAGGTAATTTGGAGGCAATTTTTCTGATTGGATCAACTAGTGTTATTATTATTGAATTGCCTTCTCTTGCATATACCCAACAATGAAATTTTCCGCCTTGTTTTGTATTTGCAATGACAGAATCAAAACCTTCTTTTGGTGTAAACAAATGATGTATGACGCCAATTGAATAGGTTAAATCATACTTATCTTCACTTTGGAATTTTGTAAGATCATCTTTAATAATTTTAAAATTTTCAAATCCCGTACGAATCATATTCGTATTTGCGGATAATATACTATCTCCCAGGTCCACTCCGTCTAAGACTGCAGGTCCCCAATTTGTGACATGAACTAATAAACTGGCATTCCCACAACCAAGTTCTAGTATTTTTTTGTTCTTTATGTCCTTTTCCTTTAATGGAGAAAACCAATCTTCAAACTGATCGAATGTATAAATTGAACCTTCTGGTAAATTGTTCCAAGAAGTTGCGAACGCTTGGGCTGTCTTATTATCTTTCATTATTGGGATTTTGAGAGTTGTTACTAGAGGCTATTATGGGTTTCAGATGTAGTTCAATTAAAATAATTGAACAGAAGAATATAATCCATGGGACTACGACTGAAAGTTGCCTTGGTAAGGCAGAAACCAATGATGACAACCCTAAGTAAGTCAATAAAATTAATGAGATGAAATTTAGGTGGGGTTTCAGTTTTTGAAAATTTAATGCCCAATAAATTAAGGAAATTAGGAAAAATGTCAATAGGATCGAATTAAGGAATAATCTAAAAACCCCATTCCCACTATGGGGATATGCCGTTAGCGGAAAATTAAACCAAAGTCTGCCAACATTGTAGATAATATTTTTCGCATATTTTAATGGTTTATTTTTAATATTAGACAGGCCAATGCTCTTGTACAGCGAATCTCGAACAATCCAATCACCTTGCTTTATTTGATTAATTTCAGTCGCATGATTTTTGTATATATTTCCCGAAAGTAGTGATTTGTCTTTGAAAAAATCATCATTAATCCAATCCCCATATTCATCTTCAAATGGGGTGCTCATCCAATATAAATTCATTCCGCCACTATTACCAAAATATAGGGGTTTGCCAGTAATTTGATATGTATACATCAAGTAGGGAATGCAAACAATTTGAGCGATTAACAAAATTTTTAATTCTTTAATTGGTCGCCAGAATGAATTAATTCGACTAATTAAATTGAAAATATAAATAATCAAATATAGAAAAGCTAAAGCTAGAATGACGTAGCCAAAAATAATTTTGGTTAAAATTAATAAGCCTAAAACCACCCCAGAAAGGAATAAGTAGTTCTTTCGCAAACTTAAAAAGTAAATTTGTGTCACGTAAAGTAATAGCGAACAAAGAAATATTGTTAATGATTCTGTTAGCATAAACGGCATTTCTTGAAATGCAGTAAAATATCCTCCCCAAAAAATTGAAATATAGAATGCGATTTTCGCTTTAATCAAATTGGTTAAAGTAGAATATAATAAGACTATACTTGCAAAATGCATGATTGCATTGATTATCGTTATTGATTGTAATGGGAGATTGAAATAAATAAAAGGCATTAAAAATATTGGGTACCCTGGCCCATTCCACAAATAAGCCTCTCCTGGTGGCGAGTAATACCCTTTTAATAAATTAGTAGCATACTGGAAGTATCTTGCTTCATCGCCAACAAATTCATCTTTGTGGGCACTCAAAACAAAAATTAGATAAAGTAATAAAAATGGGGAAAGTTTAAAAAGGTAAACTAGTTTGTCATTTTTCATTTACAACGATTATCGTTTTTACGATAACTAACTTATCGAATTCTCTACTAAATCGTATTGAATTATTTTGAAATTTATTAAATGGTCTTATATCTTATTTGTAGTCATTTTGAATTTTTTATGCAGATAATACTTGGTAAATTGAGTATTATTTTTCTTGCTTTTTCAACATAATATTTAAAATAGCGAATGATTAACGCACCTAAATCTGTGTTATTGGGATTGAGTATTAATCTGTTAAAAATGGCATGTTTATATGTATTAATGGTACATGTATTACATCGGCCAGATTATTTCTTGCATTTTCATGGAGATACTAGGAGTTATTTTGATCCAATTGTTCATTTATTAAATTTTGGCGATTATTCTCCAGATTACAGGATGCCAGGTTATGGTGGGTTGTATTTCGTCTTCTTTAAAATCACGGAATCCGATCAAATTACATTGTATTTAATTATATTTTTCCAATTCATCTTATCCGGAATCGCGATAGGGCTTATGGCTCAATTAATATTTGACTTTACTAATTCGAAAACTATTTTCATCCTCAGTTTTTTGTTTTTAGAAATAAACTATTATCTGTTATATGATTGTTATTTGAGTTCGGAGTCACTCGCGACAAGTTTATTGGTATTTATAGCATATAATTTGTACAAATCTGGCAATTCACCATTTTTACTAGGTATTTGCTTTATCTGGCTAGTTTTTGTCAAGTCAATTTTTGTTCTATTAATTCTACCTATAGGGGCATATTTAATTTTGCAAAAAATGAGTGTTCGTTTCTGGGTTTTATTTTTTGTCCCTATACTTATTATTGAAGGAGCTTGGACTGCTCGAAATGCCCTTAAGTATAAACAATTTATACCATTAACGCACCAGATGTTTTACCCAGAGGGGACGAACGGAATTATATATGGTTTTTTGTCAGTTCAAGAATTTATACGTTCATATGGCGGTTCTCATCAATTTTGGAGACTAGATTCAGATGCAGCTTGGTATTTTTCAGGTGGTTTTGCGGATCCTTATTTTATTGGAGATACCCCTTATCCGAATTTTAAGGAAAAAGCCTTGAGTGCTCCTCCTACAGAGATGTATACATCAAAAATTAATTTGGATTCATTAGTTAAACTTAGATATGCATTAACATCAATTTATTTAACCTCAATAGATTCAAAAAATAAGCATATAATCGAAAAAGAGTGTTCAAATGAAATTCAATATATTCGAAATAGGACTTCAATATATGTAAATTCTATACGGAGCGAAAAGCCCATTTTGTATTACATTAATGCCAATTTCAAACGCTTAAAGTCGGTAGTATTTACAACTTATTTTTTTGATAATATTTTTCAGAATCCAAGTTTAAATAATAAAATTAACACTTTTGTTTCATTCTTATTTCAAGGATTTATACACTTAATGAATGGACTCGTGTGGCTCTTTTCCATCTTATCAATTTATGGGGTGTTCCGGTTTGGTTTTAACTTAAAATCCCCCACCTTGTTAACATGGATTGCGTGGTTAAATGCTTATACTTTTATTTTATATATCTTTGTTTTTAAGCAAGCAGAGGAGAGGTATTTTTGTGTATTATATCCATTTTGGGTTCTTGTAAGTTTAACAATAATTAATCAGTGGATTTCGAAATTAAAAAATGAATGGAATTAACCGTTGTTTTACCAATATATAATGAAGCCCCATCCGTCCCTCTTTTGTTTGAGGAACTGCTTGACACGTTAATGGGATATGATTTTGAGATAATAGCAATAAATGATGGCTCAAAAGATAATTCTTGGAACGAATTATTGAAAGTTTCAGCAAGTAATTCGAGGATTAAATTATTGAATTTTAGGCGAAATTACGGCCAGACAGCTGCATTGAGCGCTGGAATCCAAGTAGCTTCGGGTGAGATCATCGTATTAATTGATAGTGATTTGGAAAATGATCCGAAAGATATTCGCTTACTTATAGACAAATTGAGAGAGGGCTATGGAGTCGTTTCAGGTTGGAGAAAAGATCGCTGGGAAGGGCAGTTTTTAACAAGAAAATTACCTTCATTATTGGCTAATAAATTAATTTCTAAAATCGGAGGTGTTCCTTTGCATGATTATGGTTGCACATTAAAGGCATATAAGCGTGAAATCGTACAAGATGTTAAGTTGTATGGCCAGATGCATCGTTTTATTCCAGTTTTTTGCAAATGGCAAGGTGGTTCTGTTACAGAGATACCTGTAAGTTATCGTTCGAGAGTTTATGGGAAATCAAATTATGGACTTTTTCGCATCTACAAGGTTATACTTGACCTTGTTTTAATTAGATTTTTAGAAAAATTCATGTCTCGTCCTATTCATTTCTTTGGGGGTGTGGGAATATTGTCCTTCATATTTAGTTTTTTTTCCTTTGGTTTAGCAACTTATTTTAAATTATCTGGTCAAAAAGACTTTATTGAAACACCGCTTCCCATTTTAAGTGCTATGTTTTTTACGGTTGGTGTTGTATTGATATTGCTTGGGGTAATTTCTGAAATACTTATGAGGACCTATTTTGAAAGTCAGAATACAACTCCTTTTTCGGTTAAAGACAGAGTAAATTTTTAATATGTGTGGTATTGCTGGTTTTTGGGGTAACGGGAATGATACGGTAATTGGCAGAATGACTGATTCATTGTCACACAGAGGTCCAGACTTTCTAGGAACATATTTTGATTCAACTATTTCTTTAGGTTTTGGGCACGCTCGTTTAAGTATACTTGATCTCAATGTCACTGCGAATCAACCCTTTTTCTCAGAGGATAAGCGTTACGCCGTTGTATTTAATGGAGAGATCTATAATTTTAGAGAACTTCGCCAAGAGCTCCTAAATAAAGGCTTCGGGCCATTTTTAACAAGTGGAGACACAGAAGTGCTTTTAAAAGCATTTCAAGCTTATGGTATTTCTTTTTTGTCTCGACTTAATGGGATGTTCGCGTTTGCTATTTTTGATTTTGAAAAAAAAGAGCTTTTTCTGGCAAAAGATCGCTTGGGAAAAAAACCTTTGTATTATACTCAATTAGGCGATACGTTTGTTTTTGCTTCTGAACTTAAGGCTATACTCAAGCATCCGGATTTCAAAAAGGAACTTAATCTTGATGCTTTAAATCACTATTTAACATTAGACTATGTACCTACTCCACTTTCAATCTTTGATGGCGTAGTAAAGTTAGAGGGAGGGCACTATTTAATCGTAAATAAATCCGGAAAAATTACATGTGAGAGCTATTGGTCTCCAGTCTTCGATGTAGAAGAAATGCAATTTGATGATGCAAAAGGCCAATTAGATACTTACTTAAACAATGCAACAGCCATTCGTTTGGTAGCAGATGTCCCAGTGGGTGTCTTTCTAAGTGGAGGCCTAGATAGCAGTGCAATTGCCTATTACGCTCAGAAAAATTCAATAAATAAAATTGAAACATTTTCGGTTGGATTTAATGAGAATACGTATGATGAAAGTTCATATGCAAAGCTTGTAGCCCAACAATTAGGCACAAATCATCATGAATTAATTTTATCTGCAAAAGATTCAATGGATTTGATCCCCTCCGTTTATGCATCACTTGATGAGCCTTTTGCAGATCCATCTATTTTGCCAACCTATCTTCTATCTAATTTCACGAGAAAACATGTTACCGTAGCTCTTGGGGGAGATGGGAGTGATGAATTATTGGCTGGCTATCCAACTTTTATTTCAGAAAAGTTCGCTAAAACCTTTTCATGGCTACCGGCAAATTTTATCAAGAAATTGTTTGATTTGATTTATCGATTACCAGCAAGTGATGATAATATTTCTTTCGATTTTAAAATTAGACAATTTTTAAAAGGATTTGAGTCAGATTCTAGGCTAAGACATAGTCTTTGGCTAGGGAGTTTTACCCCAAACAGTAAAAAGAGTTTATTTAATAAGGATATTCAATCAAAGGTTTCAAATTTTCGTTCATTAGGAGTAATTGACAGCTATTCGTCACGAACTACTCAAAATGAATTGATTTATATGTATTTAAAAACATATCTTCAGGATGATATTTTGTTTAAAGTTGACAGAGCATCTATGATGAATGCGTTAGAGGTAAGGGCACCATTCTTAGATTATAGAGTCGTTGAATTCATTAATAAAATGCCATTTAATTTTAAGATGAAGGGGTTCAATGGAAAATATATTTTAAAGGAAACGATGAGGGGAAGACTCCCTGGAGAAATAATTGATAGGCCCAAAAAAGGATTTGGTATCCCCGTTTCTCTGTGGTTAAAAAATGAATTAAGGGACTTATGTTCTGAATTGTTATCAAAAAATGAATTAGAAAAGCATGGTCTTTTTGACTATAGCTTCATTGAGAAATTAAAAAATAGCCACTATTCAGGTGCGAGGAATAATCGTAAAGAATTATGGAATCTTATGATTTTTCAGCTTTGGTACAATAATTATTTAAAATAATATGTACTTAACTCCTAAAAGGAGCCCAATCGTATTATTTATTACTTCGCCCTGATCATATCCAATTTGAGCTTTTAATTCAACTTGCTTGTTAATTAATTTTTGCATTGAAAATGCAGATGAAAATTGTGGTTTATCAACTATTTTGCGATTTACAGGGTCCCCACGACTTCCCACTATAAAGCCATGGTATGACTTTGAAACTTTTAAATTCCATGTGAAGTCACTAGTCAATGACCCAGAAAGCCCTAAAAAATAGCTTCTTACCGCATTTAAACTAAATGATGAAGATGAGCCCCCTGCAGCGCTTTCTGAGTCTAAAATAATTAGTGGGGTTCCAATTCCTTTGGATTGGTATACCCAACCGCCTCGACCACCATTATTGAAATAGTTTTCTATTTCAGGGTAGTGGGGATCTTTGAATCCTACCAACCTAGCTAGAGGGGCAATGTATAAACCTAAATTTTGAGTATATAGATTTTCAATTACTAATTTATCAATGAATCCTCTTTTTTTCCTTTTAATTCTTATCCCTGTTAATCCATCATCTGAAGTAGTAAGTGAGAATACTCTGCCGGTTTCAAATGCTGTTTGTTTATACACGAGCATCTCAATATTCTTTGTTTGAAATTTGAGGGCAAAATCAATCGATCCTAAGTGATTTCCATATTGATTATTTGTATCATCATCCGTTGATAAATTATCAATAGGAACAAGTGTCCGGTTTTTTGACACGGTAACTACATAATAATAAGTATTTAAACTAGATGGATAAAAGTCAAAGGGGCCTCCATTTTTAACATTAGCTTCGCCTCCCCAAGAAACTTGATGATTTAATCCCCCAAAAATATTTACAAGTGAATTTGGCTTGCCAAGTCTACCATATAATGATTTTTGATGGAGCATAGCACCTGAAAGTGGGCCACTGTTGTCAAAATAACCATGCGAATAGGACATATGTATACCAGCCCATTTCCAGAAAAAATTCAAATAATCTTTTGTACCTAACTGAATTTTAGGAATCGGTCTTGCATTGCCAGACCACGAATAAAAACCTGATGTTAATGTAGAATCGCCTAATCCATAAACCTCTTTACGACGCCCAAGCCAAAGTTCCCAATTCCCCCGCTTACCACTCAAATATGCCTCATTAATCATAAAATCTGAATTTACGCCAGCCCAAACTGCCATTTCAATTCCATACTTCCAATCATACTTTTTATTCTTGGTATAGTTTTTATGATAATTTAAAAAAGCAATTCCTCCAGGTGTATTCAATGGAATTGAACCATACGTTAAATTTCTAATCCAAAATGGCGTTACTCCATTATCGGAAATTACGGTGTTTATCTCTGCTTTAAAATGTACATTAGTATCAAGTGCAATAGAGGGTAATTCATATTTTAAAGCTTTCGTATTGTAGGATAAAAAAGTAAGCAAGATTAAAAATATTGGATATTTAGTCATGTAGATTTTTTATAGCTATCAAAGTAAGTGTAATTTTATACCAAAATCAACTCAATCCTTTCTCCCACGATATTTATCTAATTTTATTTAATCTTTTTAAAGCATGTTTGATTCATCCCGTCGTGACCTACTCAAAGCAGCTGCGCTCGTACCTTTCTCTACGGCTGCACAGCCTGGTGTAAAAGCTGCCCCACCTGCAACTAAACCCGAACTTTCCCTCAACATGTCCACCATTATGGGCCAAAAACTCGGCTTCATCCGTGAACTCGAAGTCTGCTCCCAAGCTGGCTTTCGCTCTTGCGAGATTTGGATACCCACGCTAGAAGCCTATTTGAAATCAGGGGGAAGTATTTCAGAAGCGCGTAAACGTTTGTCCGACCTCGGTCTTCGGATACAAAATGCCATTGGCTTTGCCCAATGGATTGTAGATGATAACACCGTTCGCACCGCTGGGGTCGAACAATTAAAACGTGAGATGGATCTCTTAGCCCAGCTCGGCTGTACCCGTACCGCCGCACCACCCATGGGCGCGACGAAAGAAGCCGGCCTCGATTTACATCGCGCCGCGGAGCGTTACCGCGTGATTTTGGAACTGGGGGTAACGATGGGTGTGACGCCCCAACTCGAAATGTGGGGACATTCGAAAAATTTAAACCGTGTGGCGGATGTACTATTTGTGGCCGCGGAAGCCGGGCACCCTTCCGCTCGTTTATTACTTGACGTTTTTCATATCTACAAAGGAGGGTCATCCGTAGACTGCCTCCATACCGTTGGCCAAGACGCTGTCGAGGTATTCCACGTTAATGATTACATCACCTCGTTGGCACCGGATCAAATCACAGACGCTGATCGTATTTACGTAGGCGATGGGGAAGCACCTATTCGAAAGATTTTAGATTTATTGAAACCTGAAGTCATCTCTCTTGAATTATTTAATAAGGAACTTTATAGTGAAGATCCCTTGCATGTTGCAACAGTTGGCCTTGCAAAAATGAAAAAATTAGTAGCTTAGTTTTTTTGTTAAACTATACTCTCGATATTATTGCTAAATAAATTTTATTTTTATTAATGGTGTATTGATTAATTAGTGTTTTTTTCAATTCTCACAATCGTTAATATAGACTCGATTTTTCATGCTATTTAATTCTTATAATTTTTTATTTTTTTTCCCAGTTGTTTTTTCAATTTACTGGAGTTTGGCAAATCGTTCATTAGCTCTTCAAAATAAATTTATTCTTGTTTCTAGTTATTTTTTTTATGCATGTTGGAACTGGAAGTTTTTGTTTTTACTCGTTTTTTCCACAATTCTTGATTTTGTTTTAGGAATTAAAATTCATGAAACATTAGATTTGAAAAAAAGAAAATTTTTGTTGTGGATAAGTATTAGTATCAATCTAGGCTTCTTAGCTGTTTTTAAGTATTATAATTTTTTTGTTGAGTCAATCACTCAAATTGTTGAAATTTTCGGCCTTAAATTAAACTTAAATATTTTGAATTTAATTCTTCCTGTTGGAATTTCATTTTATACATTTCATGGTTTATCATATGTCATTGACATATATCATGGAAAGATTAAGCCAACTATTGATTTTACTGTTTATGCTTTATTTGTTAGTTTTTTCCCTTTATTAGTTGCTGGCCCCATTGAAAGAGCCTCACACCTCTTGCCTCAACTGCTTCTAAAAAAGAAATTTAACTATGAAAGAGCGGTTGATGGCTTAAGGCAAATTCTTTGGGGGTTGTTTAAAAAAATGGTAATTGCAGATAATTGCGCTCAATATGCAAATCTGATTTTTAACAATTCATTTAGCTATTCTGGCAGCACGCTATTTTTGGGCGCATTATTTTTTACTTTCCAGATTTATTGTGATTTTTCAGGTTATTCTGATATTGCTTCAGGGCTAGCTAGACTTCTAGGGATAGATTTAATAAAGAATTTTTCATTTCCATATTTTTCAAGAAATATGGCAGAATTTTGGAAGAGATGGCATATCTCATTATCTTCTTGGTTTAGAGACTATGTTTATATTCCATTAGGAGGAAGTAGGGGGTCATTATGGCAAACGATTAGAAATACCTTTATTATTTTTGTTTTAAGTGGATTTTGGCATGGAGCTAACTGGACATTTATTGTTTGGGGGATATTAAATGCGATTTTTATTTTGCCATCACTTGTTTATAAAAATCAAGTCAAAAACTCAGAGATTGTCGCGAAAGGGAAACTTTTTCCTTCGTTATATGAAGTGTTCTCTGTTGGTGTTACTTTTATTATTACCGTATTTGCTTGGATATTTTTTCGTGCAAAAAATGTATGGCATGCATATGATTATATAACTGTAATTTTCTCATATTCGTTTTTTGCTCTTCCTAGATTTGAAGGGATGAAAATGGCTTTAGTAACGATTATTCTTACGATATTTTTTGTAATTGTCGAATGGATTGGAAGAGAAAGAGAATATGCATTAAAAATGATTGATACGATAAATATTAAGTCTCTCCGCTGGATGGTATATTTTGTTATCGTTTTTTGCATATTTCTTTTTTCGGGGAAGGAACAGCAATTCGTTTATTTTCAATTTTGAAATCAATGTGGAAATTTGCCTTTAATCTATTTGTGTTTTTTATCATCTGCTTTGGCGTATTTTTTATACTAAAATTATATCTAAGACCAAATTATAGAATAGAAAATGATTATATGGCATCGATAGTAGATAAACATAAAACTTTATCTGAAACTAGAGGGCCTAAACTTGTTTTTGCAGGTGGATCAAATCTTGTATTTGGATTAAATAGTCAGCAGATTCAAATGAGGTTTAGATTACCGGTTATTAATTTGTCTTTGCATGCTGGTTTAGGAACAAGCTTTATATTAAATGAATTGAAATATTCAATGAAAAGAGGTGATATCATATTTTTGTCGCTTGAATACCTACTTGAGTCGAATGGTGAATATAGATTAAAGAAACATGTAACCAAAGTATTTCCAGAAGCTTCGAATTATTATAGTGTTGACATTAGAGAAGAAATTTCTAGTTTACTTTTTCAAGTTCGCAACGATTTTTTAAAATTTATAGAGTCAAGTTATATTGAAGAAAGTAAGGGCCCTGAAATTTATACTAGAAGCGCTTTCAATAAATATGGTGAAATTGAAATAGGATCAACGGAGAGCAGGGTTTTAAATGAAAAAGAAAAGCCAAGATTAAGTTATCATTATTGGGAGGGTATTGCCTCATTAAATGATTTTTATCGATTTGCAAAAGCTAAAGGTATAGATGTGTATTTTTTTTATCCTTGTTTCCCTTCGTCTGTATATGGAATTAACAAGGAAATTATTAATGGAATTTCCGATGATTTGGAAAATGATTTATTAATAGAAATTCTTGGGGTTCCAACTGATTTTGTTCTATCGGATAGTTTGTTTTATGATACGATTTACCATTTAAATTCAAGTGGTCGAAAAATTAGAACAGATAAATTAGTTAGTCTAATGGAATCAAATAGTCAAGTTCAAAATTCGATCTTAAACATTAAAAATAGAGTGAATTAGCTTTAAGATAATAAATTTATATAGTTTCAATTTCTGAGCTACTTGTTTTCAATTAATACTTTCCTTTTAATTTTATTTTATGAAAAATATATTACTAATATTCATTTGTCTGTCTTGTCAGATTTACGCCACCCCCCCAAAAAAACTCAAACTTTGGTACAATAAACCTGCCCAGTATTTCGAGGAAGCACTCGTGCTGGGAAATGGAAAGCAAGGCGCCACGGTTTTTGGCGGAACGAAAACAGACCAAATTTACCTGAACGACCTCACGCTTTGGTCCGGCGAGCCAATGAGCACGCGTATGAACCCAGAAGCTTACAAGCACCTGCCTGCCGTTCGCGCTGCCCTCCAAAAAGAAAATTACCCCGCTGCTGATTCGCTTGTGCGTAAACTGCAAGGTAAATTCTCGGAATCCTACGCGCCACTGGGAACTTTGTACCTTGATTTTGACCATGAAAACACAAGCAATTACCTACGCGACTTGAGTCTCGATCAAGCCACCGCACATGTGTCCTACCAAACGCAAGGGCATACGATCCAGCGGGAATATTTCGTGTCGCATCCCGACAAAGTTTTTGTTATTCACCTGAAAAGTTCGGAGAAGGGAACATTGGCATTTCGCGTTCGCTTCGACTCGAAACTTAAATTTGCCATCCATTCATCCGTGAATCACCTGCATGCAAATGGCACCGCGCCCGTGCGTGCAGACCCGAATTACATCCGCAAAAAAGACAATCCGATCCAATTTCGCCCGGATCAGGGTACGCGCTTTTCGACCGATGTACTTATTCAATCCACGGATGGTACCGTGTCGCGGACGGATTCGAGCCTTTCATTTTCGGGTGGAACAGAGGCTGTCGTCCTGGTGTCGATGGCCACGAGCTTCAACGGCTTTGACAAGAGTCCTTCGAAGGAGGGACTCAACGATGACTTGATTGCCCAAAAGCAATTGGAGGCTGCGAGCCAAGTGCCACTTAAGGTATTGAAAGCCCGCCATTTGGCAGATTACCAAAAATTCTATCAGCGTGTTTCATTGAATTTGGGTGGTCCGAAGGCGACAGATATTCCAACGGACGAGCGCTTGCGTCGTTACGCTACGGGAGCAAATGATCCGTATTTGGAGACGCTTTACTTTCAGTTTGGCCGGTATTTGTTGATTAGTAGTTCGCGGACGCCTGGTGTTCCCGCTAATTTGCAAGGTCTTTGGAATCCACACATCCAACCGCCATGGAGTAGTAATTATACGATGAACATCAATGCGGAGGAGAATTACTGGTTGGCCGAAAACACCAACCTCCCCGAGATGCATCAGTCGTTTTTAGGCTTTCTCGAAAATCTTGAAAAGACAGGTCGCGTGACGGCGAAGACGTTTTACAATGCACCCGGCTGGGTGTGTCATCACAACTCGGATATTTGGGCGATGACGAATCCGGTGGGGGATTTTGGGAACGGTGAGCCTAGTTGGGCCAACTGGCCCATGGGTGCCGCCTGGGCGTCTGCGCATTTGTGGGAGCATTATTTGTTCACGCAGGATGCGAATTTTTTACGTGCGAAGGCGTACCCGTTGATGAAAGGTGCGGCGGAATTTTGTTTATCATTTATGATTCCGGATGCACAGGGGCGTTTGATGACCTCGCCTTCAACGTCTCCTGAGAATAAGTTCATAACGCCTACGGGTTACGTTGGCCAAACCGCTTACGGTGCCACGGCTGATATCGCCATGATTCGGGAATTATTTTTGGATGTACTTGCGGCTGAAAAAGTGCTCAAAAACGATCCTGCTTTTGCGGCGCAGGTAAGCGCGGCTTTGGCGAAGCTTTTACCGTACCAAATCGGCGCGGCGGGACATCTGCAAGAGTGGTATCACGATTGGGCTGATCAGGATCCGAAGCACCGTCACCAAAGCCATTTGTATGGTTTGTACCCCGGCACGCACGTGACCTTAGAGGGGACGCCGGCGATTGCGGCTGCGGCAAAGAAGACGTTGGAGGTGAAGGGAGACGAGACGACTGGTTGGTCCAAAGGCTGGCGGATTAACCTATGGGCCCGCTTGAAGGATGGCGACCATGCGTATAAGATGTACCGTGAATTATTGAAATATGTGGAGCCGGATGGCGTGAAGGTGAATTACCAGCGCGGCGGCGGAACCTACCCGAATTTGTTCGATGCGCACCCGCCGTTCCAAATTGATGGGAACTTTGGTGGTGCTGCGGCCGTCGCGGAGATGTTGG
>JACCDH010112224.1_pt1 | contig 19292 bp, 17 predicted proteins | sample 7442481 | NCBI WGS metagenome assembly JACCDH01 (sample SAMN15323433, study PRJNA562643) | freshwater metagenome | isolation source: river surface water | place: USA:Blue River Watershed | collected 2017-08-15 | reverse complement strand
AAGAAAGCCAGATTTTATTTTGTATCATTAATTTAACTCTTTTTTTAACATATAAGTCATATAAGTAACTATAAGTTAGTCGCTTCGCTCTGTTCAAGTGCAAATAAGAATAAACTATACACTGTGTAAAAATATAGTTTTTTACTTTTTTCCTTGATGGTAAAAAGTAAAAAAAAAGATCATGCCTGAATTATTTTGTCTTAAAAACTACCTCGAAAAGTGGTCCACAATGCGAGGTTCGTTGTTCGTTGTTCGATTCACGAGTTCACGGTTTCCTATTTTCGAGTCACGATTTACGATTTTCGAGTCACGATTTACGAGTCACGATTTACTTCTTAATTCGATCGCCAGACCCTTTTCCTAAAACGGTAACGATTATATAATAGATGTATTTTTTGAAAGTTAGGTTTTTAGTCATAACGGCATCTGTTTCGGCGAGTAGTTTTGGTGTAGACATATCTATTTTATTGATTTGTGCTTCTCCAGTAATTCCTGGAACTACGTTGTATACGCCTCTTTTATCTCTTTCTGCTATTAACTCTTCTTGATTGAATAAATTAGGTCTTGGACCCACTAAACTCATATCACCTAACAACACATTAAACAATTGCGGCAACTCATCGAGTTTGGATTTACGTAAAAAAGCACCATATTTAGTTACCGAACTGCTGTTGGCCAAATGCGTAGCTACAGATTTCGTATTGACATGCATAGAACGAAATTTGTATAATTTAAATGGTTTTTTGTGTTTTCCTACCCGTTCTTGAGCGAAAATGGGCGAACCGGTATCAAAAAACCCGATGACCCATAAAATGACGATAAATGGACTTAATATAAGAAGTCCAAAAAATGAAAAAATGAAATCAAAAAAACGAATCATAAATTATAAATCATTTGGTAAACGATTGAATTGTTTTAACTAACCCTTCTTTTGCAGTAACAGGTAATTTTTCAATTCCCAAAGCAGCCTTTATTTTGAGATTAGACACCACAAAATTTTCAGTCAATTTATCCAAATGTTCGGTATTTAAGGGAATATGTAATACATCCCCGATTTTAGCAATTGTATTAATTAATTTTTTAGAAATAGTTATAATTTTTGCTTTTTTATTTGTTGTAGCACCAATTATTTCAATCAATTCATTAGTTGATAAAGTTTCATCATCTGCTAAATTGTATACTCCAGATGGAATGTCCTCTCGTTCTAAAAGCTGCTTGATAATATAACATACATTATCAATACTACAAAAAGAACGTTGGTTGTGAAAAGCTCCTAACGGCCAGGGCAACCCTTTACTAACTAATTGATACAACAAATTTAGATTGCCTTTGTTACCTGGCCCGTGAATCATGGAAGGACGAATAATAAAAACGCGTTTTCCTTGCGGTAAGGATTTACTCAAAATATACTGCTCTGCCTTCAACTTAGATTGACCATAAACGGTTTTGGGATTAGCTACTGTTTCTTCTGTTACAATATCTCCGGTTTGATCAGTAACCGCTTTTACACTACTAAAAAAAATAAAATCATTACAATTACTTGCTAAAAAAACATCAAACAAATCTTGAGTTAGTTTGGTGTTTATTTCAAAAAAATCTTTAGAATTTGAAGTGTTTTTTGTATCGTGAGCCTTACCTGCGAGGTGAATTATAGCTTTGACTTGAGGTGTAATCTCATTTTTCCAATACAAATTTCTTAACGACAAGTTTTGAATTTCAATGCCCAATTGAATTAGATTTTTTTGTAGATTAGAACCTACAAAACCATTTATTCCTGTGATAAGAATCATTTATATTGATTGTAAATTTCTAAATGTTTTTTTATGACAAAATTTATATCAAACTCGGATTCTGCTTTTATACGCGATGCTTTACCCATTTCGATTATTTTTTCGGGATCATTTACTAAACGTTCAATAGCAATAGCCAAACTCTTCGAATCCTTTACAGGTACTATTAACCCATTTACTTCATCATCAACGCATTCTCTACATCCAATTGCATCCGTAGTTATTATTGCTCTTCCCATTGCACAACCCTCAATAAGTGTTTTAGGCATACCTTCTCTGTATGATGGCAATATGACAATATGACAATCATTATAAACATCGAACATATCTTTCTGATACCCGATCCATTTTACATATTCGCCATTTTCCCAGGATTGTAAAAAATGTGCTGAGACACCAGCTTTATTATCTTCGTCTGCTAAGCCAGCTAATATAATTTGGATTCTATTGTTATACTTATATTTCAAAAGATTAGAAGCATCATATAACTCTCGCACTCCTTTATCCCACAACATACGTATGGGAAGTAAAATTTTAATTTTATCAAATCCTGGAAACGTATTGGTTTTAAAAATATTTAAATCAACACCCGATCCCTTAATCCAAAAAAGAATATTTCTATTTGAAATGACTTTTAAACTATTAAGTTCATTGTAATCGTCTTTATTTTGAAATATTATTGAAATATTATTTCTATTAAAACCATAACGCATCATTTGAAGCATTATTTTAGATACTAAACTCATCCTGTCACTCGTAAAATTATATCCAAGACCGCTCACAGCATTTACTACACCCTTAATTTTTAAAAATCTTGCTGTTATTGAACCATAAATTACAGGCTTTAAAGTAATATGATGTACTATATCAGGTTTAATATCATTGTAAATTTTATAGAATTTAAGCAAGGTTTTAATTTCTTGAATTGGATTGGTGCCCGAGCGAGAAAAGGGTAGATTTATAAATTTTATACCTTTATCTTTTATTTCTTGAGACCTACCTGTGTCTTCAGCTGCTAAAAACACATCATAACCCAATTTATATGCTTCTACAGCTATTACTAGTCGATGAGAAATGAAAAACCAATCTACATTGGTTACAAACAATATTCTTTTACTATTCATTAACTATCATAGTTATTTTTATACCATTTTTGAAAACAATAGAATGTCCAAACCCGAAATGTATTGTCAATCTTAGAATTTAAGTGATTCATTACAAGATTTGAAATTGTATCAAATTGAAAAATATTTTGTTTTAAAATAAATGATTTGTCAATATATGAAAGCAATTCGGATCGCAATTCGGATCGCAGCCAATCACCAACAGGAACACCAAAACCTTTTTTTGATTTATTTAAAAAATTTTTTGGGAAATAATCCTTAAACGCTTCTTTTAGAATATGTTTTTTATCCCAACCATTTATAAGATACGAATCGGGTAATTGATTGGTAAAATCCCAAAGTTGCTTGTTCAAAAATGGAGCCCTACATTCTAATGAAGCCAACATGCTAGTTTTATCTACCTTGACCAACATATCTCCCTCCAAACTCAATTTTAAATCAATTGACCTAAAATTAGCTATTGAATTGTTGTTCGAATTTATTTTATTTTTATAATAGCCTAAAGAATTAGGATGAAAACTATCTGATTTTACTATTGTTTTTATCTCAGATTCATTGAATCCTAATGAAATTATATTGTAATAAAAATCGCCTTCGTAGTTGATCGATTTGAGCAATCTATTTGCTTTAAATTTCAATCCTCTTGAATCGTCTTTAGTAGCTAACAATTTATTCGCTAAACGCAAACCCCTTTGATGTATACTTTGTGGTACTAGACTAGTATATCTTTGATTTAACTTTCCTATGTAGTATTTGTTATATCCACCAAAAACCTCATCTCCACCATCACCTGTCAAAGCTACTTTTACATAGTTTTTAGTTTTTTTGGAAACCAAATACGTTGCTAATGCAGAAGAATCAGCAAAAGGTTCATCAAAATTTAAAATAATTTCATCAATATTGGCTGTTAAATCATTTTCTGAAATAATGAATTCATGATGATTACTATTAATCATCTTTGAAACTAAACGAGATTTACCTGACTCATCAAATGACTTTTTATCAAATCCAATTGAGAAAGTGTCAATTTTATTTTCTTGTTGTTGGGAAAGACATAATGAAATTATCGAGGAATCTACTCCTCCTGACAAAAAGGTACCTAGAGGAACATCTGAAACAGACCTAGACAAAACGCTTTTTTGAACTAAATCTTGGGTTACTTTAGTGGCTTGTTTTTTGGAATGAATTGTAAATTTAGCTAGTGATTTATCTATTTCAACAATTGAATAACAATTTTCATTGCAATTAAATTCGATATAGTGATTGGCCTCCAATTTATGTATCCCCTCATAAATAGTAAACGGAGCAGGAATATAGGTCAATTGAAAATACAAAGACAAACTAGTTGTATCAATTTCTGGTTTGCTTGGTAATATTTTTACTAACGATTTTAATTCAGAACCCCAAATAAAACCTTCTTCCGATTTAGTATAATACAACGGTTTTTCACCAAAAAAATCGCGAGCTACAAATACCTTTCCAATCGTTTTATCATAAATACTGAAAACAAACATCCCGTCTAACTTACCAAAAGATTGTACTCCTTCCTTTTCATAAAGTTTCAAAATCACCTCGGTATCGGAGTTGGTTTTAAATTCACATCCTTGTTTGAGTAATTGCTCTTTTAACGTTTTATAATTGTATATCTCCCCATTAAAAACAATTACTTTAGCGCTATCTTCTGAATAAATAGGTTGATTGCCTGTACTCAAATCAATTATAGACAACCTGCGCATGCCCATTGCTATTGAAAAATTATCTTCAACAGCAATAAATTCACCGGCCGCATCAGGGCCCCTATGAACAATTAAATTATTCATTGCATTTAACTGCTCAGCACAATTATTTTTTTTAGTATATGAAATAATGCCGTTAATCCCGCACATTTAGTAAGGTGTAAAAAATATTTTTATAATGCCAACAATTTGATTCGATTGAATAATATTTTTTTACAACATCTTTATTTCGAATTCCAACTTCCTGGTAAAAATGTAGATTAGAACTAAAATGAATAATACTGTTGATCCAATCCTCTTCACTAGTTGCAAATAAATTATTATTGTCTCTGTTAATTTTTAAATTAGCCTCCAAAGGAGTTGACAACGTAGGTTTACCCATTGCCATATATTGTATTAATTTAAAACCACACTTACCTTGATTGAAAGGGGTATCATCTAATGGCATTATTCCTAAATCGATAGAATTCAAAAAATTGAATTCTTCTAATTCGGACCAATCGTAAAATTCAACATTAGGAAGATTCAATTGAAATTTTAAATTATTATCAAATCCCATTAATTTAAATGAAATATTAGGATTCAGTAGATATATTTTCTTTATTACTTCTTTTATACCAATTATATTTACGGAAGTTGATTTAGAACCAATCCACCCAATATTTATTGTATTGGCGGTGTTTTTAAGGTGGCATTTTGATTCATAATCAGTATAGTTTATACTTGTGGGTATTTCCAAAATTTTAGAGTTGAATTTTCCTAAATATTTAGACAAATATGGACTTCCTGTTATTATACATTTTGCATAGGAAGCAAGTAACGGTATTTTGTTTTTGTACATATTCCTAATCAACCTATTGGCGTGTAAATCATAGTTATGAAAAATTGCGTCATCATAATCAACAATAAATGACACATTGGTTTTATACAATAAATATTCTAATATTGGAGGAAAATAAGGTAATAATTCATATTCAATAACAACTAACTTATTTGTCCCGAGATACTTTATTACTTGGAAAATTCGTGAGAAATAAGCAAAAAATATTTTATAATAATTTATTCTTTTGCTAGCATACAAATTTTCAATATACTCATCGTCAAATAATGGGTGAAAAACAAGATCAAACTCTTTCTCCAATAATAATTTGTATTGATAGGACCTATACCTACTGCTGGGACCTTTTGTGGTGTACTTTGAAAAATAAACTAAACTAATCATTAATTAATTCAATATTAATTGGCTTTTTTGAAATAATATAATAATACTTATATACCAATGCCAAAACAAACCAAAAAAGACCTAACAATCTTGGATTTCTAAATAAATTTGCTGCATAATTTTCAAATAAAAATGAAAAATAAAATGCTATGAAAGCAGATACAAAATAATAAAAATAATTATCAAAACTATTTTTTTTCATTTTCAATAAGTCCAGAAATATCACAATCAGTAATATTGTTGATGCAATAAAACCCAAAAAACCAGTTTCAGCAAAATTTTGAATGTAGAAATTATCTGGTACAAGATTATACTGATTTTCAAAATCTCCATAGCCTATACCAAAAATAAAATTATCGAATGCAATATCCAAAGCTGTCGAAGAGTTTTCAAAACGAGCAACAACTGATGCGCCAGAGTTAGTTGAACTATCAAAAGTATTAACCGCTCTTTCAATAACAACAAGATTATCATAATCACCAATAAAATAAAAACTTGCGATAATGACTATTACAAAATTTAAAAATAATTTTAAAATCTTATTAAAAATTTTTATTTTAAAAAAATAGAATAATATGATTAGACCCAAAATCATTCCAATAAATGCACTCCTTGATAAGGTGAAAAGTATTAAAACAAAACTAATATATTGTAAAAAAAATAAACTATATCTGATTATTTTCGATTTATAATAAAATCTTTTAAAAGAGTAAAAAAACAACAGGCAACCTGCTAAAAAAGCACCAGCAACATTTGGATTTGAAACAGATTCTTCAGCAACATTAGCTGCGGAAAGAAAAGTCCCATAAATTCTTTTTTCATAATAATTAAATGTAATCGCCTGATAAATCGCTACGCAAAAAAAACAAATTGAAGCCAACAATAAAAAAAACAATGATTTACATATGTTATTTTTATTCGCTAATGAATATGTAGAAACAAATAATAGAAAATATTCAATATTTTTTATTATTTCAAATATAGAAATTTTAGAAATTGGTTTATTAGATAATATTAATGATAATAGAATAGTAAATAAATATAAAAGATAAGCGTAGGTAATTTTTTTTGGAAATTTAATATTATTTTCAATTAACAATAAAACTATTAATAAAAAAATAATAATCTCTGAATGACCTATTGAAATATTGATCCCAATTACATTGCTAAAATTAAAATTAGTACCTACAATTAACGCAAATGGCACCAAATAAATTAAAAAATCTTTAACTAGCTTCAATTATTTATATTATTTAAAATACAATTATATGACATTAACATGGATTCTATGGAAAATTGATTTGATCTAATTATTCCCAAATTCCTTATATCATTTATATGTAACGGATTGTCAAGAATAAACTCAATTTTTTTTACTAATTGTTCTAAATCTCCGGGATTAAATAAAAAAGAATTAGTTTCATCAAGAAAGGTTCTTACCCCACCACAATCAGAACTCAAAACTACACAACCACATGCCATTGCTTCTAAAGGAGGTAGACCAAAACCCTCTTCATATGAGCCGAATATGAATAAATTACAAGAATTATAAAAATTTGCAATTTCATTACTTGTTATGGGATTTATATGATATGAAATAATATTTGCAGGTAGTGCAATATTTTCATTTGACAAAACAAAAAGTTTTATTTTAGATCGCAAATCACTTCTTAAATTAGAAATTGCCTCAATGATTAAATTATAACCTTTAATTGGTTTATTTGAACCTACTATACCAATGGAGAAATATTCTCTATGCTCAGGTAATACTTTAACTTTAAAGACATCAAGATCTATTCCATTTGGTATAACAATTATTTTAGGGTTATTTAATTGTACCTTAATCCAATCTGAAACGGCAATTTTAATAGATGGTATAAAAAAACCAAAATTTGCAATACATGTTTTTATAAGTTTTAATACTTTGTATTGACTTTTAGTGAAATTAATTTGACTTGAAATTTCATAATGTTGTATTAAGTAAACTATTTTGGTGTTAGAAAAGTTAAATAATTTAGACAAATAAACAAATAAGGGTGTTTTATAGCCTGTTGCGAAAGAAAAGTTATATTTTATTTTTGCTGAATAACGAATTAAATAAAAAAAATAAAAAAATCTTTTTCCAAAAATGGAATTTGTATTGACAATTATCAAATTTACCTTTCCAGAAAATTGATAAAAACAATCACTTCTATAATCAGGAACAATCACATCCACAATTAATCCATTTTCTGATAAATAATTAGCTATATCGGTTATTACCCGTAGTCCTCCTGAATTATTTAATCCCTCTAATGGAAAACAAACTTTAATCATTTTGTAATATTTTATTTATAGAAAAATTATTGCGCTTCAAATATTCTGAAAGTTTTAAATTTGCTTGTTCAATATTTTGAATTTCGCTATATAATATTGCGTTTCCAAAAAATTTATTTTTTATATTTATTATTAAGTATTTAGCTCTTCTAAATATTAATTTTATGTATTCAATTAGGACTTTAAATAAATTCAATATTATTGATTTTTGAAAAGTAAATATGAAAGACGTAATAACATGTTTGTAATAACTTTTATTAAACATTAATAAACTAGCATAAATTCTTGGAAAATTATATCTTGCTACTAAATCATCTCTTTTAATTGCTTTTAAAGACATGTAAGCTGACTGACTCCAAACAGTTTCAACCGAAAAAATATTAGGTATTTGTTTCGGCCATGAAACAATAGCATCTCTAGAAATATGCTTTTGATCGTTTAATGATCCGTGATGCTTTTTTAAATTACTTGATCCTGCAGTACTTTTTATGGAACTTCCAGCTATAAAAATCGGATAATCAATTACACAATATTTATTTATATATGCTGAAGCTACAATTGCTCCTGAAAGATCTGGGCTCACGCCAGGAAAATTTGTTCCTATTTCATTTTTTGCTTTTTTTAAAACATCATTTTTAATGATTCCATAATATATTTTTGGAATGTAAAATGAATCTGCTAAATCCATACCACAAGTTCTACTTAATTGATTTAATCCATTTTTAACATTTAAAAAAGATAAATTATTATTGAATTTTTTTATCTTTAAAATTCCACCAATTGTAGAATTATCTTTTAAACGATTTAAATCTGGCCATATATAATCAGCTATAAATTTAGGTGTCACTGCATCAATATTATTATTTTTTGCCCATTCTACCAATTCTATTATTTCAGGGTTTAGCCCATCATCATCGCCCATGGTGCAAATATATTCTCCATTAGCATTATCAATACCAATTTGAAAATTTTCTACTACAGTGAGAAATTCATTTTTTCTAATATACTTTAATCGTGAATCTGAAATTTTTGAATAAATCCAATTTTGCAACAAATCATCATCGCTATTGTCTACTACAACTAACTCAAAATTATTATATTCAAAATTTAAAATAGAACAAATACAGTTTATGGCGTATTCAGATCTGTTTTTTGTAGGAATAATTACTGAAACTAAAATGTTATTTTCTGACATATCTTGCAATAAATTGTTTAAAGGTTAAATTCATATAAAAATTAATAAAGATCAAACTGCATATTAACAAATTTACAAACCCAACAATTGACCCTACAAATAAAACATTATAACTATTAATACTATCCAAAGGAAGTTCATATACTGTAATACCTATAACAAAACTAACTAAAACTGGCAGCATAGTATCTTTAAATAACCATACTTTAAAGTTTCCAAATAAAAATTTTTTGATAATAAAATAACCTAAATATAATGTAGCAATTATATTTAACATCAACCATGGAAATGTAGCTCCTAAGAGGTCGTAATATTGAATAGAAAAATATAATGATGGTATTATAATAATAGCCATAGTTGCACCAAGTACTAAATTAGTTTTAGTATGTCCATTAGCAATCGCTAAATGATAGGGCATATATTGAAAAGAGAGAAACATCCCCCCAATTAATAGGATTTTAGACACATAATCGATGTCCGTTGCAATACTTAAATCATTTGTCCATATGTATATAAATTGTTTTGTAAATAAAAACAAAACTAATGTGATTGATGAAGCAATAGATGCAATGATAAATGAATATCCATGAAATAATTTCTGTAATTCAGTTGTTTTATCTTTAGCAATTATTTTCGTCATTTTTGGCAATAAAGCTACTGTAATAGGCAAAATAAAAATTGTAGGGACTTGAGCTAAGATATTAGCTATAGAATAATAACCAAATTTTTTTAACGATAACATATTGCTCACCATTAATTTATCTAACTGGGTATTTAATGCTGTAATTAAAGCCATTCCCATCATTCCTAATGTAAAATTTCCAATTCTTTTTAAAATTTTTATACTAAAAATAGGGCGATTATCATTTCTTAGAAAATACCACAGAAACTCTCTCGAAATAAAAAAAAACAACACATTAATAACCACTTGCCATAAAAAAAACACTTCAAGGGTACTGTAAAAATATAGGGGTACAAGAACTACACCTTGTCTAAAAAAACTAGAAAAAATTTGAAGGGCGTTCGATTTAACCTGTCTTTGTAACCCCATTAAACCACTATTATACAACATAGACAGCAATTGAAAAGAGATACTAGCCCCCATTAATTTTATATAAAATGATAACTTTTCTAGATTAATATTTTCAGCGTTTAACCATTCTTCAGCAATAATGTTTGAAAAAACAAATACAATTAAAAAAATGAAACCTGCTATAAAGAAGTAAAGATATTCTATTGTTTTTAGTGTATTGCCTTGGTGAATTTTGTCTTCTGTTTTAGCAAGTTCTCTATTTAATGTTGAAGATAATCCTGCGTCTGCAATTAGCAATATTGCTAGTAATACGGTATAAAAGTTAATAATTGCATAACTCTCTATCCCTAAAATATTGATGTAAATAGGCACAAATAAGTAAATAGAAATAAAATTCCATATTTTACCAATATAATTTGCAATTATGTTTTTAAACATTTTTAAATAATAATGTTAGAAACTATATTAAAGGTATAAATCTAGCTTTATTACCATATAAGAACTTGTAAACTTTTCTTTCAAGTTGATTGTTTGTTTTATTATATCTTTTATCGGTTAAGAAAAAAACACTTTGATTTTCTTTATTATCATAATCGATTGACTTCAATTTTGTAAATATTACCTTTTCGAAATTTTCAGAATTTTCTAGACCAATTTCACAATTACTTTCAATAAATTTTATATTTTTTTCATTTTGTACAAATTCTTTTAACCAATCTAACATCATGTTAAATTTATCATCTATACTCACAGGATTATAAAAATTGACATTCTCCATTAATTTAGCTGGACTGCCTGCATAGGCTCTGTTTGGCACTGTGTTTTTTGTTAAAACAGAATTAATTAATGCTGTACTTCGTTTTCCTAAGGTTAAACCTGAGCTAACTACACAACTACCAACTAGCCAAACATCATCTTCAATAATAGTTTTTCTTTTTGCAAAAAGATTACAACCTTCGATTAATTCTCCACTTGCTACATGCGTCCAGATTTGGGAATACATTCCAACTCTAACACCATTTCCTATTTCAAGACCTCCAGCACCATCGAGTATGGTGTTTTGCCCAAACCAACAATTATGTCCAATTGACATAAAATCTTCAGGCATTATTAACATATCATTATGAAATACATTCCAATCTCCAACAATAAATTTACCGTGAATAATGATTCTAGTGTTATCGTTAATAATATTATTATCACCTATAACAGCTACTGCATTAGGGTTATTTCCTAAAATTTCAATTACTACATTTCTTCCAATTTTGTTATAATTTCCTAAAACAACATTAGGATGTATTTTTGCAGTATTATCAACTTGATTTGTATTATTCATTTTATTATAGTTTACTTATCCACCATCCACTTGGAATAGCTACAAATTGTTGTTTAAATTTATTTACTCCTTTTAAATCAATTTTATTATTAAACACAGAGTATATATTATTGTTGATATGAACACCTGTAGCATAAAAGCCTTTTGACTTAAAATAAGCTATTGTTTCTTTACAATTTTCTGAAAGCGTACCAAAAACCCAATAATTAGGGTTAGTGTTATTATTTATTTGTAATGACTTGATATCAGTACTATTTTGTAATTCATTTTGCCATTTAGTAGCATTTTGCTGTTGCTGGTTTAATAATTTTTCAATGTTTTCCATTTGCTTTGTACCAATAAACGAATTAACTTCACCCATTAGCCCTCCATACCCTTCTAATTGTATATCACAATCGGGATTTATTTCTCCATCAGCTGTTCTGAATTGTGACCTATCAATGCCATAATCTCTAATTAATACCGCCTTATCATATAATGCTTTATTTTTAAATACAATAGCACCTCCTTCAATAGTATTGGGTAATCTAACGGTTTGAAATGAAAATACAGTTACATCTGTACCTACATTTCCTAATCTATTTCCTCTATATTTTGAACCAAATGCTTCAATTCCATCATCAATAATGGGGATGTCGTATTTTTTACCTAGCGCATTTATTGCCTCTATTTCTCCAACATAACCACAAAAATGATTATGAAAAATAGCTTTCGTATTTTTTGTAATTTTGGACTCCACATCCGTTGGACATAATGTTCCTGTGTTAGGATTGATATCTGCCCAAATGACTTTTATACCTTTTGTTACAAATGGTTGATTAGAGGCCAAACAACTTACTGGACTAGCAATAATTTCATCGCCTTCTTTTAATCCTAAAGCAGTTAAAACCACTAACATCGCAGTATTGTATGAATTTATAGTTAAGAGATATTCACAACCAATAAATTCTTTCAATTTTTGTTCAAATTGCTTTCCATATTTACCATAACTTAATTGTCCTGAATATAAAATTTCATTCAATCCAGGCAACAAGTTATCTGGCATATACGGTTTATAGATAGGAATCATTACCAGCCTTTTTTAATTGCATCAATCATTTTATCACAATCTTCTAGTGTTACCCACCAGCCACATGGAATGTGTACTAAACGAGAATAGAATCTATCTAAGTTAGGCATTTCAGTAGGATAATCATTCAAATACGTGTGTAGATCATTTCGTTTATGAATCTCTGAAGCCATAAAACCATTATCTGCCATCATTTTAACAAAATCATCTCTTCGGTCCACTTTTAAAGTATATAACCAATAGGATGATTCTGAATTAGGATAATGAACAGCTGTTTCTATTCCTGGTAATCCATTAAGGTTTACATCTAAATATTTGCCAATAGTTCGATATTGCTGCAAAAGTTCTTCAATTGTTTCTAATTGAACTAAACCGATGGTCGCATTGACATTATTCATGTGATACTTATACCCTTGTAATTGAATATCATTATCCAATCTGGAACGTTTTTTATCAAGCCCAAACCATCTTATCAATTTACCTTTTTCATATAATTCTTTATCTTGAATTTGTAATGCACCACCATCAACCGTCGTTAAATGTTTTATTGCCTGAAACGAAAATACAGTAAAAGGAAAATGATTACCTGTTTTTTTGCCATTATATGTAGTACCTAAAGCATGTGCAGCATCTTCAATAACTGGAATATTATACTTTAATGAAATTTCTTGAATGCCTTTTACATCAACTGCTGTACCAGCATAATCAACCACTATAATTGCTTTTGTTTTATCATTTATTGCACTTTCTATAGCTTTTGGAGAAATATTTCCTGTTTCATAATCGACATCAGCCCATCTCACTTTTGCACCAACCATTTTAATGGCAACATTTGTAGGTTCGGCTGTCATAGCGGTACTAATTACCTCATCACTTTCTTTTACACCTGCTAAAATCAAAGCAATATGTAAAGCCGCTGTACCCGAATTTAAAGATAAAGTGTAGCCACTTCCAATGAATTTTTCGAACTTTCTTTCAAAATTTTCTACTATTTCTCCTTGAGCAATGTAGCCGCTATACAAAACCTCTTCTAATTTTGGTATTAGAATATCTCGAGGTGGAATGTATGTTTTAATTAATGGTAACATAATTAATCGTTATGATTTTTTAATTCTTCTTGAACATAATCTAACGTGAGTAATAACTTCTTCAGTTCTTCTTTTGTCAGACGGTTTGTATTATGCGAATTATATTCTTCATTCACTAATTTAGGACCATCTTTTTGAAGGTATTTTGTATAATTTAAATCTCTAAAATCAGCAGGCACTCTGTAAAACCTTTCTAAATCTTCTGCCTTAGACATCTCTTCTTTTGAACATAAGGTTTCATACAATTTTTCAGCATGACGCTCTCCAATAATATTAATTTCATTATCAGCGTTAAATAATTCTTTTAAAGCCTCTGCTAAAATCTGAATTGTTGCTCCTGGTGATTTTTGTACAAAAATATCACCTGGATTACCGTTTTGAAAAGCATACATTACCAATTCAACAGAATCATCTAATGACATCATAAATCTAGTCATTTCTGGATTTGTTATGGTAAGTGGTTTACCTTCTTTAATCTGCTTAATAAATAATGGAATAATAGAGCCTCTTGAAGCCATAACGTTTCCATAACGAGTTGCAGTATAAACTGCATTAATTTCTTGAACTCTAGGATCACGAGCCTTTGAAACGGCTAGTTTTTCCATCATTGCTTTTGAAATACCCATTGCATTAATAGGATAAACAGCTTTATCAGTACTTAAAACAACCACTCGTTTAACGTTATTTCTTGCTGCTGCTTCCAAAACATTTTCGGCTCCTGTAATATTAGTATGCACCGCTTGCATAGGGAAAAATTCACATGATGGCACTTGTTTTAATGCTGCCGCATGAAAAACATAATCAACACCTGACATCGCATTATTGATACTATCAAAATCACGAATATCACCTATAACAAAGTTTAGTTTGTCATTTTTGTATTCAATACGCATATCTTCTTGTTTTTTTTCGTCTCTACTAAATATTCTAATTTCCTTTAAATCAGATTTTAAAAATCCTTTTAGCATGGCATTACCAAACGAACCTGTTCCTCCGGTAATTAATAATATTTTATTTTTGAACATAGTTTATAATTTTCCGTCTGTTTGTACCCTTACAAAGCCTTTAATATCATACAACACACTGTTTTTATAACATAACGATGAAAAATTCAAATCTTTAAACTGCGAATGTGCTACCCCTAAAACAATAGCATCAAATTGAGATTCTGAAACAAGTTCAGCATGACACGTTAAATTGTATTCGTGTTGTACCTCAGCAGGATTGGCTAAAGGATCATGAATAGTTACTTTAATTCCATAATCAGCTAAAGCTTTCACTACATCTACTATTTTGGTATTGCGCACATCAGGGCAATTTTCTTTAAACGTAATGCCTAACATTAATAAGGAAGCACCATTTACTGTAATTCCTTTCTTAATCATCAACTTCACCACTTGAGAAGCTACATATTCACCCATACTATCGTTCAATCGGCGACCTGCTAATATAATTTCGGGATGATAGCCTAGCTCTTGTGCTTTTTGTGCTAAATAATACGGATCGACTCCTATACAATGCCCGCCCACTAGACCTGGTTTGAATGGTAAAAAATTCCATTTGGTTCCCGCTGCTTCCAAAACGGCATGGGTATCTATGTTCAATAAATTGAATATTTTAGCCAATTCATTGACAAAAGCAATATTAATATCGCGTTGACTATTTTCAATTACTTTAGCGGCTTCAGCCACTTTGATACTTGGTGCCAAATGTGTACCTGCCGTAATGACACTTTTGTAGAGCTCATCTACTTGTTGACCTATTTCGGGTGTAGAACCCGAAGTTACTTTTAATATCTTCTCAACCGTATGCTCTTTATCTCCTGGATTGATGCGTTCTGGTGAATACCCAGCAAAAAAGTCTTTGTTAAATTGTAACCCTGAAATTTTTTCTAAAACAGGAATGCATTCTTCTTCGGTAGCCCCAGGATACACGGTAGATTCATAAATAACTACATCGCCTTTTTTTAAAACTTTACCTACCGTTTCACTTGCCTTATACAAAGGGGTTAAATCAGGTCGGTTGTTTTTATCCACTGGAGTGGGTACTGTAACGATATAATAGTTACAATCTTTTATATCATTCAATTCATTAGAACAAAAAAGGCCTCTTCCTTCATTATTTTTCTTTAACAGCACGGCTTGTAAAATTTCATCTTCAACTTCTAGTGTTCCATCATGTCCGTTACGTAATTCTTCAATCCGAGTGGTGTTAATATCAAATCCTACAACCTTATATTTTGTAGCGAATAAACGAGCAAGTGGCAAACCCACATAACCCAATCCGATAACTGCTATTCTAATCATGAAATATGGTTAATTTTATTTTAAATTATGAAAGTACCATGAAACCGCCTCTTTGATTCCGGTTTCTATAGAAAATTGAGGGTTATACCCTAAATTAACCTTTGCTTTTTCAATGCTGGCCAACGAATGGGGTATGTCTCCTGCTCGATTAGGCCCATGAATTACTTGGACCTCGGCAATTTGGGAATCAAAAACAGCTAAATTATTTTTTAACAATTGTACTAATTGAGTAAGCGTTGTTCGATCACCATACGCTGTATTGTACACCGTGTTTACTGCTTCAGGATTGTTTGTTAACATGGCTAATTCATTCATTTGAATGACATTATCAATATATGTAAAATCTCTGGAGTAATTTCCATCCCCATTTATCACTGGTGATTCGTGTTTCATCAATTGTTTTACAAATAATGGAATAACCGCAGCATAAGCACCGTGTGGATCTTGTCTACGCCCAAAAACATTGAAGTAGCGTAATCCAATAGTTTCTATACCATAGGTTTTACTGAATATTTCAGCATACAATTCATTAACATATTTAGTGATGGCATACGGCGAAAGTGGCTTCCCAATTACCTCTTCTACTTTTGGCAAACTTTCTGAATCGCCATAAGTGGATGAACTGGCCGCATAAACAAATCGTTTCACTTTTGCATCTCTAGACGCCACCAACATATTTAAAAAACCCGATACATTAACCTCATTAGTTGTTATAGGATCGTTAATGGAACGCGGGACAGATCCCAATGCCGCTTGGTGCAATACATAATCTACTCCTTTCATTGCATTTTGACAATCTTTCAAATTACGAATATCCCCCTCAATCAAAGTATAATTTGGATGGATAAGAAACTCTTCTATGTTGTGACGATGCCCTGTTGCAAAATTATCCAAACAAACTACTTTGTAGTTTTTGCTCAAAAAATATTCTGTTAAATTAGAGCCTATAAAACCCGCTCCACCCGTAATTAGTATTTTCATACAGAGTAACAATTAAAAAAAATAGATGTCCGGCAAATAGCTGGGATATAAAAAATCGCCATTTCTGTTGTTGAGGTACCTGATGTATCGAGTATGAGTTGGTACTGGAGAGCCTGAATTTAAGTATTCATTTATAGTTTCTAGTTTATTCATTTTGGTATTTGTTCTTATCACATACCAATTCCCTTCAAAATACAACTCAAAAATATTATGACTGCTTACATTTTTTTTAAAAAAAGCAAAAAGTTGAGTATTGTTTTCTTGCCAATACAAATATACAGGCCTTACTTTAAATCCCTTCATCAAAAAATATTTTTGAAGCACTAACGAACGATCGTAGCAAAATCCTTTTTTTAATTTTAAAGTTCTATCTGTACTCAATTGTTTTGATGAAACAAACTCGTGTTTAATTTCGGTAATTATTTTGTTTTGAATAAAAAGAATATCTTTTGAGGAATGAATTTCTTTAAATTCAAAAAAAGCATTTAATTCTTTTTCTTCATAAGAAGTCGGATAGACTTGATTCCGGTTAATAAATATTGTGATTGCAAAAAGGAGTATGAGTGATAATACTGGAACTGCATATATTATTTTTTTATTCATTAATTTGAGATTCATATGTAGTTAATCCAATTTTTTAATAATTTGTTCCAAAACCAAAACAAGTGACATTAAAAACACTGCAGCTAATCCACCTAAAACCATTCCTTTTGCTATTCCTAATTTTTCTTTGGGTAACGGCAAAATCGGTTGATCAATGACTTGAATTAGCGGTGTTTCTTTGCGAAGGGTTACTTTGGCTAACTCGGCTTGTTTTACGATTTCGGTTAATATGGCCGTGTTGGCTTGTACATCTACTTGTCTTTTAGCTGAAGGCACGCGTTTTACGTTTAGTGCCGGGTTCAATCCGAATGTGTTGTCGTTGGCTACCGCTACACCGGTAATGGCACCGTTCAATTCGCCACGAATGGAATCGGTTTGGCGCACAAGGATATCCATATTCTCTTTTGCACGTTTGCTTTTGGTTTCGATGTAAAAATCCGTAACGGTATTCGTCAATGCCAAGGTAAATTGTTGGGCAAACAATTCATTTGTCCCTTTCATGGTAATGGTTCCTATGGCTACTTTTTTATCTTTTTGTTCAACCGTTAAACAATTTTTAGACAAGTCTTCATAGATTACCCCAAAAATGCTGTCTTGGGTTCTCGTAAATTTGGTTCTATCGGCATTGGGTAGAAATTTCAGTCCTTTTACGGTTGGTTTCTCGTTCCACTTGTCGCGCCATTTTTTATCCTGAATGTACATTTCAGCCAAAGAAATAGTGGCGTTTTTTTGCCTCACGGGAGCCAATAAGGTTTGCTCCACCATCGCACGCGATTTGAAGAGCTCCATCAAATTGGCACCTGCAAAAGCACCGGTATTACTTCCTGCAGCTCCCAAATCAAATCCAAACGAACTGGCCAAACTGCCCAATCCACCTCCAGCCGCTTTGCCGTCTTCTAAGGCATAGGTTAAGGTAGCGGTATACACCGGTTTTTTATAAAAGGAATAGCCTACTCCTAGTACTGCTCCAATAAAACCTGACAAGGCTATAGTTTTCCATTTGGATAGCAAATAAGCATACCATTCTTTGGCTTTCAGAACAAGCTCTTTTAGGGTTATTTCGTCGTTTTGTGTTTCCATGTGTATTGCCGCTAAGACGCAAAGGCGCCAAGGTTTTTATTTATTGTGGTTTATTTTTATAGTATTGAATAACGAATTTTCAAATTGGCTCATTGGTTCATTAAAAACATATAAGGCATATAAGTTTATTTATGGTTTTTGTTGTTGGTTGACTGAGGTACTCGAAGGCAACGTGTATGTTTTTATTTAAACGCAAAGTTCGCAAAGGTTTCGCAAAGACCTAAAGAGTTATATTATTAGGTATGAAATTAAAATTCATTTTCAAATCTTCAAATTTTCAAATTGAATAATCAACTTAATAAAAACCATATAAATCATATAAGATCATGTAAGGTTTTTTACTATTGCATATCAAATCTTCAAATTGGCTAATTATAAACCATATAAGGCATATAAGATTATTTAAGGTTTTT
>JACCDH010981630.1_pt1 | contig 19303 bp, 21 predicted proteins | sample 7442481 | NCBI WGS metagenome assembly JACCDH01 (sample SAMN15323433, study PRJNA562643) | freshwater metagenome | isolation source: river surface water | place: USA:Blue River Watershed | collected 2017-08-15 | reverse complement strand
GTCCCGCGAAGAGGTAGCGGTTTCCAATTCTTTTATTTGAAAGACTTAAAAACTGTTGGCGAATTTGGTGAATTTCTTTTGAAACACCTTCACGGATTTCTGGAGAGTAGATTGAAGAAGCTTGTCCAATGGCCAGCTCTTTTGCCTTTGTTAAAAGCTCTGTCATGTCTTCTAGCACATTCTCAGTGAAGGCAAGCTGAGTTTTTGCAAAGTTTAGGTTTCTCAAATATTGGGTGGCATCGATGTTTTGGGATCTGATGGCCAAAAGCTCTACGTTTCCGATTGGATCATCGGAAGGCTTGGTGATGCGTTTAAGCGTCGACCCTTTCATCTGGAGGTCTTCTAACTTACCTTTGGTTTTACCAACGGCGTAGTTGATTGAGTGAACGCTAGAATTTTCAGAAACTCTACTCATTTATGCGCCCTCATCCCATGAGTCCTAGAACTGCTTTAAACATTTCATCGGAAGCTCTAATAACTTTGGCCGAAGCTTCGTAAGCATTTTGGTAGCGAACCATATTGGCCGCTTCTTCATCTAAGGAAACCCCTGCGAGCCTTTCTTTAAATGATTTTGCTTGTGCCAAGATACCGTGAGACTGTTCTTCGTCTACTTTTGATTTACCGGCCTGCAATCCAATATTTCCGATCGATTTTAAGTACTGCTCTTCGAATGTGGTGGTCCCACTTCCTAAAACCTTTTCGTGCTGGAGTTTAGAGATCGCTAGGGCGACTCTGTTATCTCCAGGCTTATTGGCCTCAAGCGCAGCTGCGATATTATTCGCGTCTGCTTCGATATCATCAGAAAGTGAGATATATTCAGCAGCTCGTTTAAGATCTAAAGGTTCTTTGAAAAAATTGATCCCGGTAACTTTTTGTTTCGCTGCATTCGGGACTGGGAAGCCCTCTGCATCAACAGGTACTGGGTGGTTCGCAAAACCTCTACGGTGAATAGAGTTCGTCGCAAGAACGAGTCCGTGAGCAAGTTCATCAAGCTGCTTTTCAAGCCCGACGAGTTCTTCATTTCTTGTTCTGAGCTGGGCCCCAAGGGTTCCATTTTTTAGTTTATCGGAAATGGCAACACTTGGACGATTCTTAAAAAAGATTTGAACATTACCTTTATCGGCCGAATTCTCGCCCTCTTTAACGATTGAACCAATGTCGAGTTCCTGAGTCATCGAGCCTGAGACAATTGATCCCACACCATCAACGTTAACTACAAACTGTCCCTTGTTATCTGAGTACGTCGTGATTGGGAAGTATTCAGTGAGTGTACGAAGGGATCTATCGCGCTGATCGCGAAGATCATTGGCCATGGAACCAGAAACCTCTTGGATATTTATTTCTTTGTTGAGCTTTGCGATGTTGGACGTGATGCCATTAATTTCACTTACGCTCAAAGTAAGTTTTTTATTAATACTTGCACGAATATCGTCTAGGTTTGATTGAATACGGTGGAAGTCACTCGTTACAATTTTCGCATTTTCTTTAACCGCATTTCTGATCGTCTCGTTCTCTGGCTGATTTGAGAGCTCACGAAAGGTATTAAAAAACCGATTCAGCAGTTTGTTCATCCCATCCGAATTGATTTCGTTAAAAACTTCTTCTACGTGACCAAGTTGGAGTGTGCGCTCTTCGTTGAATTTATGATTTGTGATGGAGCTATTGAGTTTTTTCTCTACGAGTTCATCATGAGATCTCTTAATACTTTGTATCTCTACTCCCGTTCCAAGAACATAATCGCCCTCCGGGAGAGTGATACCCGTTTCTGTTCTTACTTCCTGGCGAGAGAAACCTTCAGTGTTAGCGTTGGCGATATTGTGCGAAGTCGTCGACATCGACTGCTTAGCTGTAGATAGACCTGATTTTCCAATATTCAGTAAGTCAGCGCCCAATCCGAGACCTCTGTACCTTTACTTATTAACTGAACGTGTATGTCCGTCGGCCCCATAAGTTGTGTATTGTTTTTTTCCAGTAAAACCTTGCTTCACTTCGCGGAGGGAGAGCATGGCCTTATTCAGAAATTGCTGGTTCCTTTTATTCTGTTCCTGGATCTTTTGAATAATGTCGATCAAAAGACTATTTAAATTTCGAAGTACGGGAATTGAAGACTTTGAGTCAATATCAGAAAACGACTCCAAGAGATCTCCCGCCTTGGCGATAACAATCGGAAAAAGAGCAGTGTCATTGAGCTTATCGATGAGCTCGCTGCGCTCTTTTTCGAGTTCGACGACTTTCGAAATAATTTCTTCCTTAAGAGGTAGCATAGATTCTAGTTTATCAATGTCGCTCTCTAGAAGAGTTAGATATTCTTCACAGGTTAGGTCGTACAGATCTTTGTGTAGCTGACAAAATCTTTCCCACACCGTGACGACTTGCTGGTAGTAGAGTTTTTTTTCATCTAAAAGATAATCCATCTGCCTAATCCTTAAAATTCTGAGGTGAGGATTTTATCTGCAATTGCATCGTAATCCATTTCATACGTGCCGTTTGCAATCTGTGCTTTCAAGCGAGCAATCTTCTCTGAGTTATCTGGCTCGGGTGCACTCATGGCAGCTTTCTTTATGCGAGAGAACTCTTTCACACCTTCAGGGATGTTTACTTTCGCATCTGTTGAAGTTTTTTCTGTAATCTCACTGGCGCGCTCGGAAGTGTTGCGAGGAACTCCATCAATCTTCGCTCCACCCTTGGCAGGCTCTGATTTAACATCACGACTACGTGGGAAGAATGATGAACGTGTATCGATGCTACTCATTTGATTTCTCCTTCGTCATTCCTTGACGAACTTCCTGGTGTGCATTTTTTAGATAGTGCTTCATGTGCTGAGGAACTATCTGGTCTAGGATAACTTTCTTTATTCCTAGGCCACTATCTGATTTTGCCATAGTTTGAGCTCTTTCGTAATCCAGTAAAGAATTGTAGTACTCCATAGCAGAGGAGTCAGGGGTCTCTTTAGGAATCGTTTTTCTCATCTCTGCGAGCATATGGGATGTAAAGTTCGCTTCCATACCTTCAGCAATATCTTCGAATGGTTTGGTCGGACTTGTCTTAGGAGCGGTAGTTGATAAAGCTTGCGCTTGTGGTGTGATTTTCACTCTTACCATCCTGGTTTAACTGGTCCCATCATCCTGATGAGATTCTCATTTTAGTGTATCATTTTTAAGGGAGGGGGTGTTAGTGAAAAACACCCCTAGGTAAAATGTTCCGTTTGAGCGTTAGATGAGTTCAATTTCAGCAACAAGTGATCCATTTTGCTTGAGGGCCTGGAAAATTGAGATGAGGTCCTCGGGCTTAGTTCCTAAGGCGTTGAGGGCCTTAACCAAGTCATTAATCGTAGTAGATTGATCCAGCATATGAACGTGCTTCGGAGCTGCGTCCTCAGACCCTTTCACTTCAAGCATTAAGTCCCCATGACTGATGGCCGACTTTTTTATAACGATATCGCCTCCGGCAACGAGAGTTCCAGTTCTTTCATTGATCACGATCTTAGCTGGGGCATCGGCAACAACTTTGAAGTTTTCAATGTTTGCGATAAGCTCAACAACTTTTTTTTCGTAGTAGTTCGGGATAATCACATCAATTGTTGTGGCGTCAGATGCTGTTGCATACTTACCACCGAGCTCTTGATTGATCGTTCTTTCGATACGAGCAGCTGTTGTGAAATCAGGATTATTAAGCGCCATTCTGATGGCCTTTTTTTCATTAAACGCGAGTTCAAGTTCTTTCTCAATAATACCGCCGTCTGGAATTCGTGCCGTCGTCGCCATCCTTTTTCCTTGCTCGAGACCACCGATCGAAAGCTGGCCATTGGCAACAGCATAAATGAGGCCATCACCACCCTTGAGAGGCGTAACTAAAAGTGTTCCTCCTGCAAGCGATGAAGCATCTCCGATAGATGAAATTGTCACATCCAACTTCTGCCCAACTCGACCGAAGGCCGGAAGCTTTGCGGTTACTATTACGGCAGCTACATTTTTTGAAGTCACTTCTTTTTGAGGATTAAGTCCAAGGGTCTGGAACATTTTTTTAAGAGAGGTGTTAGTGATTTCACCACCACCGTCACCTGTCCCATTAAGGCCAATGACTAGACCATATCCAATCAGTGGGTTCTCTCGAACTCCTTTAATCGTAACGAGATCCTTTAGTCTGTTCGTATTTGCGTGAACAGTAAAAGAGCAAGCGACTATTAGAAGTGAGAGTTTTTTGATCATTGCTGTTCCCTTAGGATAAAGACTTTCGACTCAAGAAGCTTATCTGAGTTCACGTAATCATTTTCCATGATGTCCTTTCTCGACACAAGAGCTTGGACTTCGATGGATTTTTTTTCCTTCTTAAAGATGACGTCTTTTCGACCTCTGAGAAGGATGTAGTCTTTGCTGACTTCCTCCACCACTGTTCCCGATATTTTATCGTAGACTTTCATGTCGATATCATTCTCAGGACCTGGTACGGCGGCTGGAGCAGGAGCAGCTTTTTCTGCTTCTTTCGCTGCTTTACTTGATGGTTTAGGTTTTTCCGGGAAGGTACGATTAAGTTCCGAAGAGATTTGATTCCTCAAATCTTCTAGAACGTTAATGATCACCATGTCGCCTGAGCGTTTATCAACCTGATGAGTAAAAAGGGAAGAGTTTGTCCCGTGATCCACAAACAGAGATCCGGAGCTATCGTCGTCGACGAAATCTTTTGCTTGGTATCTTTGTGGACGATAGTCACGTTTCACTGGAGGTAAACGTTGCTGGCCTGAGTGATCGCTTCCAAGAGAATAGGTGACGGGGTTTTTAATTGGTCTCCTGTCATTTTCAGGTTTAAAACGATCACGTTCTTTGTAATTGGGTGACTGTGATTGTTGAGAACGACTTTTTTCAATGCGCTCTTGGCGATCGATCTGCTTGTGCATTTGATCAACAAACCCGGCACAAGAAACAAGGAAAAAAAGAAGACATAAGCATAATCTGTTCATAGTTCTACTAGAATTTTGTTGATATCAACAACTCTACCTTGGTATTTTTTATTTTTTTGTGGATTAAATACTTCTACAAATTCACCATAGCCACCGTTGTTTCGACTAATTCCAGATGTCTGAAGCTTGATCAAAGCGTTTTCAATCACAACATCCGTCTTGGAACCAGCACGAACAAGATTAATCGCGTTCAAATCTGATTTTTTAAGAAGCTCACCCCCGCGAAGAGGCTTATTCAGTTTATAGAATTTCAGTTCTTCTAGACTTGTCACTAGATCCGTCTGCGGAATCGATTCAACAAATTCCTCATGCACATGCCCTAATGATACACTTGAGAATGCCGGGAGAAATCCAACCGTCCTAAAGGCTTTTACCATCTTTTTAAAATCAGCATTAACTGTTAAGTTCCTGTGATTTCCATCGAGGCTAATGACTTTCATGTTCAGAGGTTGTCGGGAACCGAAGAGGCATCCGAGACACTGGATTTCAATTTGATCTCCAGGCATGAGGGAGAGATAATTTGGGCCATTGACCACTTCTGAAGATTTTAGTTGAACTCCAGGTGGGAGTACTAATTGCTCACGCACGAGATGCGAAATGTGATCAATTCTAAAAGTATTCGGTAGTATCTGAGCTTCAATATTCTTCATTTTCAAAATGGCGGCAAACTGACTTGATGTAACTTTACCTTCAATGGAATTGAGTAGGCTAGAAACCTCATCGATTGCAGTAGAAGTACAATCCGTCTGTTGTAAAGCTTCTTTGAAGTTCGAGCTCTGTCCCAGAATGAGCAGATGGTCAGGCAAGTGGATCTCACACCCAAGGCAAGCTGGAACAAGACTAATAAGAATAAGAGTAAATATAATTTTATGTATCATCTAATATTGTTCACTGTTTGAAGCATTTGGTCTGCTACGCCCATAACTTTTGAGTTCATTTCATAGGCCCTTTGCGCTTTAATAAGATCCGTCATCTCATTCATCACGTTAACATTGGAAGCTTCGATGGCCCCTTGCATGAGGATCCCGGAACCGTTTTCACCGGCCTTATTTTGAATCGCTTGCCCTGAACCAGCTGTGGCCGCAAGGAGATTGCCTCCTTCAGAGCGAAGTCCAGTAGGGTTCACAAAAGTGAAGACTGGAACTTGTCCGAGATTTATTGGTTCGACAGACTCGCGCGTAAAGGCTTCTACCGTGCCATTTTCTGAGATATTAATTCTCATGATATTTGGTGGAACTACGATTCCCGGGAAAACTTTATGCCCGGCCCTGGTAACGAGGGTGCCTTGAGCATCAACGTTAAACGATCCGTCCCGTGTGTATTTCAATTCACCGTTAGGTGCGACGACTCCCATAAATCCCTCACCATTAATCATTAAGTCGTAAGGGTTATTCGTCATTTGTGGAGAGCCTTGAGAGTGAATTTTTCGAGTAGCCGAAACTTTTGCTCCAGAGCCAACCTGGAGACCGACATTATAATCAGTCGTTGCAGAAGACTTTGATCCCGCTTCTTGAACTGTCTCATAAAGAAGATCGTCAAACTCTGTCCGCTGCTTCTTGAAGCCCGTTGTATTAACGTTAGCGATATTATTCGAGATCGTGTTTACGTTAGATTCTTGAGCTGCCATCCCGGTTGCAGAAGTGTGGAGTGCGCGAATCATTTAAGTCTCCTCATTAAAATTTACCAATTTCATTGGCCGCTTTTCCTGATATCTGGTCATACGCATTGATTGCTTTTTGGATTGATTCGAAATGCCGGTGAGCCTTGATGAGTTCTGACATTTCTTCAATCGCGTTAACATTTGATCCTTCAAGGAAACCTTGATTCACATTTGTTTTGATATTCGTTCTTACGATGTTTGTTTCATCGGGAGTGATAAAGACTGAATTCCCTTCTTTCCGAAGCGCATGCTTGTCCTTGAATTCGACGACTGAGATTTTTCCAACCTGGCCATCTTTCGTGAGAATATCGCCTTCGTTTGTAAAGGTGACTTTTGTGTTCATTGGGATTTTTAGAATTCTTTCTTCTGGTTTTGGAAAACTCCCAATAGAGGCAGGATTACGAAGAGCATCTTCGGTTGCGTTTAAGGCGCTTAGGACCTTAAATCCTTGATCCGTAACGAGTTCTCCATCTCTGCTCATGGAGAAGTTGCCTTTTCGGGTAAAGCGAACCCCATGAGGTGTTAAGACTTCGATGAATCCTTCACCTTGAAGGGCAAGATCAAGAGGGTTATGAGTTGGGATGAGAGTACCTTGCTCAAAAATGGTAAAGCTCCCATCTACAGCGACCATTGCGTTCTCTGCACCTTGGGTATGGTAGAAGTCGGCGGGACTAAATTCTTTCCGTGGAACATCGATATCTTCCACACCTTTAGTCAGTGCCGTCAGATGTTCCTTGAAAACGAGCTGATCTTTTTTAAAACCAACAGTATTCGCGTTTGCTACGTTGTTAGCAATCGTTTCAACTTTTCTCTGTTGGGCCACTTGCCCAGATAACGGTACCCAAATATTGTTCATGGACTCCTTCATCCTGATGGAGTGGGCGTTTAATGCCCTTGGGCAAATTTTAGCAACCCCCGTGCCAGAAACCTAGCATGGGCAATTTAGTCCGCTCACTCTAAATCATCGAAACCTTGTCGAAGGAGTCGTTATCGTGCGAAAATTCACTAGATTTCAGTGTCAAAACGGTAACAGGAACAACTATGGAAACAGCAAATAGCACCACAAACTTCGAAGTCGCCCTGAAAGATCTTGAGAAAATTGTTCAAGAACTCGAATCCGGAACAACTAACTTGGATGATAGTCTCAAAAAATTTGAACAAGGGATCGATCTTTATAAAAAGTGTCGCGCAACTCTAGAGACCGCGGAAAAGAAAATTAAAATCCTGAGTGATAGCCTCAAAGAACTAGATTATAAAGAGTAGTCCTTTCTTTAAATTCAAATTACTTTAAAATAGACCTGAACCTTCATACCCAAGGAACTGTTCTTGAAACGTCTCGTAAAAACCCTCGCAGTCTTAGCGATTCTCTTCTTATTTGGAGTTGTCTCCGTCGTTGGAATCTTCTTCTATATATCAATGGATCTTCCGCAGATTAATTCCTTGAAAGATTATAATCCTCCGATGAACTCACAAATTCTTTCAAAGGATGGAGAGATTCTCCTTGAGATCGGAGAAGAGACTCGTGATGTTGTACCTTTCAATAAAATTCCTAAAAAAGTTGTCGGAGCATTCCTTGCTGCCGAAGATGATAATTTTTATAATCACGAAGGTATTGATTACTACGGTATCGTGCGTGCTTTTATCGTAAACATGAAAGAAGGGCGCTTAGTCCAGGGTGGATCAACAATCACTCAACAAGTTGCGAAGTCTTTTCTCTTAACTAAAGAGAGAACACTCTCAAGAAAAGTAAAGGACTTGCTCCTTGCTCGAAAGATTGAACAAAAATTTTCAAAAGATGAGATTCTTTTTCTTTACTTAAACCAAGTTTATCTTGGCGGTGGTTACTATGGTGTGAAGGCCGCCTTTCGAGGCTATTTTGATAAAAATTTAGAGGAGGCGACTGCTGCAGAGTGTGCTCTCGTTGCAGGACTTCTTGTGGCCCCTGGGAGATATTCTCCATACGTGAGTCCACAGTACGCCAAGCGTAGACAAAACTATGTTCTTAAACGGATGTATGAGACTGGGAAAATTACCGAGGCAGAATACGAGTCATCCATCAAGGAAGATATCCGGATGCGAATTCGCAAGCCGAATGAGGTTAAAGGTGGACATTTCACAGATTGGATACGTCAGGAAGTAATGAAGTCCGTTGGGATTGATGAGTTTTTAAAAAATGGATTCCGTGTCGTCACAACTCTCGACTGGTCTCTACAAACAAAAGCGGAAAAAGTCGTTAAGGATCGAGTGAAAGAACTGGATAAGAGACAGGGGTTCAAAGGTCCAATCAAGCAATTAGAGTCAGATGAAGAGATTAAAGCTTTTATCGTAGAGCAAAGAAAAAAGATTTTAAGAGAAGAGTCATCTTTTTTTACATTCAGAACCGATGGAAAGAATATTTTTGAATTCCATGAGGATGACGATTCTCTTGAAAAGAATCTTTCATACTATTCTGAAGAAAAAGAAAAAGTGAATGAACGCTTTAAGGGGATTGTTGAAATTGGTAACTCTGCGAGTGACCCGTTCTTGAAGTTTTTACAAGAAAACAAATCGTATCAGGGTGTTGTTCTGAATGTGGACGATCTCAAACGCACCATTTTGGTTGAAATTGCTGGGACAAGAGTGATCATTCCTGAGAGCGGTTTCGAGTGGGCCCATGAGAGAAAGTTTAGCGAAGACCCGATCTATTTTAATCCGATTAAAACTCCATCTAAGATTCTTAAGCGAGGTGCTGTTATCCTCGTTCAAATTACAGCAAAGTCTGTAGGATACGATCAGCTTATTCATGCCGATTTTTTCAAAAAGTACAAAGAAGCTCCGCTTCGCTCAATTTTAGCAAAGCAGAAGTTTTTCAAAGGCGCTATTGACCAAGAACCAGAAGTCGAGGGAGCACTCATTGCTCTGAATTCTCACACTGGTGAAATCGTCACAATGGTTGGGGGAGTGGATTTCCAAAAATCTCAGTTCAATCGTGCTATTCAGTCACTTAGACAGCCAGGATCGGCCTTTAAGCCGTTTATTTATGCAGCTGCTTTGGAGAATGGTTACAATCCTTCATCGATCCTTATGGATTCTCCGCAGGCGCTTGGTGGCGTTGATGATTCATTAAGTTGGAAGCCTCGAAATTACGATGGTGAGTTCAAGGGACCCATGACATTCAGAAATGCTCTGGAGGTAAGTCGAAATATTCCAACCGTGCGTCTTGTGCAAGATCTTGGAGTGACGAAAATTCACGAATTCGTAAATAGGTTTCACGTGAGTGCGCAGATCCCTAAGGATATGTCTCTCTCGTTAGGATCATTTGGGATCAGCTTAGCGGAACTCACGAAAGGTTACGCAGTTTTTCCGAATGGTGGTAAAGCGGTACGACTTCGTCATATCACTTCAATTAAAGACCGCACCGGTAAGACCTATAATATTCCAGCGGCCGATCACGCATGGCCTGAGGATAAGACTAAGGTTGAATCGGCACCAGCAACCACTCCGGAAGAAGGTGCGGCCGTGGCCCAGACAAATCCTTTTAAAGCTAACTTGAGTTCTGTTCAGGTGTTTGATCCAAGACTTGCTTATGTGATGACGAATGTTCTTAGAGGAGTGACGATTTACGGAACAGCTGGAGCTGCTGGCGCAAGACTCGGCCATAACATCGCAGGGAAAACAGGGACAACTAATAACTACATTGATGCTTTATTCGTGGGCTTTTCTTCTAACCTCGTAGTTGGTACCTGGGCCGGTTTTGATGATAATAGACCGCTTGGTTATGGTGAGACAGGTGGTAAAACAGCTCTGCCTATTTGGATTGATTACATGGCATCCGCCATGCCCAAGTACGGTGCTCCAGAATTTCCAATTCCAGAAGGCATCACAAGCATTTTGGTTAATAAAGAAACTGGTAAGCCTGTTGGACCAGGTGGCAATGGATTTATGGAGGCCTTTGTTACAGGATTTGATCCTAATACAGACACTTCGGCAGTATTTGATCAATCTACTCCAAATCCTGATGGGAAACCGGCAAGTATTGATGATGGAAGTTATTGGGAGAACCAGTAGTTTTCTTATTTCAAGAAAAAATAGAAAAGCACGATAGTAAGATTGGTGACTTTTAAACGAATACCATGGTGGGTTTATGAGATTGATTCCATTATATCTAGCAGTATCTGTTTCTGTTTTGATCGGTTGTTCCCAGGTTCGTGAGAACAAAAGAATTCCGGCCTCTGTTGTTGAAGACGTTGGGATCATCGGGCCTGATGGCGGAGTGATCATTTTTTACAAAGAAGCAGACTATATTATTGTAAAAAATTGTGATGCACACACATTACTAGGCGCTACAACTTCTGAGGCGAGAACAAACTGCTCAGGTATTCAGAACCAAGTACCACTTAATGTTTTTAAAAACGCAGTAAAAAATCTTGTCTCAAGTCGCCTGATAAATAACTTAAGACCACTAACTCCGGAAGAAGTGACAGCCTTTGAAAATTCTGACCTTGCGCACCTTCCGGTCGAAAACATGGTGAGTGAGTTAGAAAAAATTAACAGATTTATCAAACTGTACGGGGCCCAAAACGCAGACATCATCAGAAGAGATGATCTTATAAAATCCCTCGACTCAGTTAAGGCACGGGAGCGTGCAATTCAAAAGATTGATTCACAAATTGAGACTGCAATTAAGCTCATAACCGACAACTCTAAATTAACAATTATAAAATTTAATTCTGACCAGGACCAATTCCTTTATACAACGCTTAAAAAATTTGATCCTGCATCTAAGTATCCATGCGGACTTTCCGGTGGAATTTACGACCGTATTCGAGATTGCTCTCACCAACAAGACTCTAGAAAAGAGAGATTTGTTCTTGTCTCTAGGCAAAAAGACTTCAGTGAAATTTACCAGGAAGTCAACACTGGTCTTTTGTGGGGGGATGAACTCCCGACAAAAGAGCCGTACTATTTAGCATCAAATTCTTGTGATAAATATCTTAAAGCAGATAGTGAGTTAGGCAAATTACCTTGGAGACTTCCAACAAAATTTGAATTTGAAGAGGCAGAAAGAAATTTCGTAAGGACTTCGCTTCCACGTATGGAATCTGTGTTCTGGACCTCTTCTGCATATCCAGCTACTCCAAACCTCGCTTGGGTATTTAGCTACAAGGGCTATAGTGTCTTGAGTGGTCGTGGTAGAGAGGGAATCTCAGCTCGTTGTGTAGTCAAGATATAGTGCTCACTAGATACTTAGTCTGAAAATAATCCAATTATAGATAAGATTTTTTGAAACTTTACCGATAGGACCCATAGGGGGTCCTATGTTATCAACTTCAAACCAACAGCGAACATTTTATATCCTACTCGTTGGGATATTTTTGATTCATATGGCCTTCATGCTGATGAAAGTTCGTGATCAATTTTCGATTTCTTCTGATTGGGCGAAGCCGGCAGAAGTAATGAAAGTAAAAATTGTTCCACGGCCAGACGAGCAAGATCTTCACACAACCCAGAAAAAACAAATTGTTCAGTCTGAAGATTCTGCTTCTAGTGAAAAAAAGGATGATGCCTTTTTGAGCGATAAAACAAGAAGCTTTGACCGTCAAACGGTTGCTAAGAATGTTGATATATTTCAAAAATCAGCTCTAGGTAATGCAGCTCAGACAAGCATTGCTCAAAAAGGTGAAAGTGCTAAAAAGAAAACTCAAGCTAAGAAAGACCTTAAGCTTTCTGATATTGGAATGCCAAGTGAGCCTTTCGTACCACAAGAAGTTTCACGTGCACCTGCATCTGCAGGTGTTAAAGGGATGCAAAACGGAGATCCCACATCACAAGGATTGTCGGCCACGAATGATTACGTTGAAGAAGTGGCCCTCGGTGACTTTACCCACCTGAACACGGTGGAATTCAAATTTTATGGTTTCTACCACCGTATTCGCCAGAAGCTCGAACAGTTTTGGGGAAAGAGTATTCAGGAAAAATCCCTGGCCTTATTTAAGTCTGGTAGACGTATGCCCGCTTCACAAAATCTCATCACATCTTTGCAGGTAACTCTTAATGCTAATGGTGAAATCATCGGTGTGAAGATTCTTGGTGCTTCTGGAGTGAAAGAGCTTGACGATGCTGCAATTGAATCTTTCAACCAAGCTGGGCCATTTCCAAATCCCCCTAAGGATTTACTGGTCAATGGGAAGGCCACAATTGAATGGGGTTTTGTAGTAAAGAGCTAGTGTGTAGAACGGAGAAGATTTTTTAAGCGATCAATACCTTCCATGACCACATAATCAGACCAGATTGAATCCAACTCTCGAATAGCTTCAATTACTTGAAGGGCCGCTTGGTCACGAGAAATTTTTTGAGTTTCTGCGTACTGAGCAATACTCTTATTAAGGATTTCAATCACAGGTGAATTACAAACTTGGTTAAGTCTTTCTTCGAACGATTGGTTAACTTTTTTTTCTTTGCTTTTGATAATGGCCGTATTGAGTAGCTGAATCGATTCCATTAAAAAATTTCCTTACGACGATTTTATCTGTTAGTGGCGATGAAGTATCTATAAACGAAGTTGATTCGTAAAGAATGAATTGAATTAGGGTCTAGAAAATTTGATAAGGATTTTTTAGCATTCAATAGGTTGCAGATAGGCTAAACAAAATTTTTTATTTTTGGGTCACGTTATTTAAAACGCGACCCAAAAATAATTAGTGAGACGTGTTACAAAACTCTTGATACTGATCTGCGCTCAAAAGATTATTTACTTCTGCTGCGTTATTCATCTTGACCTTAATCAACCATGAAGAATATGCGTTTTCGTTAATTTTTTCTGGTGATGCTTCAAGATCAGAGTTCTTAGCAATGACCTCTCCTGAGACAGGAGTGTACAGATCACTCACAGATTTGATCGATTCAACGACTCCAAAAGTTGATCCGCTTTTCAGATTAGTTCCGACTTCAGGAACTTCAAGAAAAACGATGTCTCCAAGTGCAGACTGAGCGAAATCAGTAATTCCTACTGTCACTGTCTCACCTTCAACAAGCACCCACTCATGCTCTTTTGTGTACTTTAAATTTCCTGGGATGTTTGTCGCCATTATTTATGTCCTCCGGTTACGAACGGTTTTTTAGTTAATACTGCTGGATATGATTTTTGTCTTATATCGATTAAAAATGTTTCATCTGCTGGAACTTTATCACTGTGAATGCGAGCAAAAGCAATTCCTTTATTTAACACCACTGACATTGTTCCACTAGTCACAACACCAATAACATCATTTTTGGAATTTAAAACTGGATAGCCTTCTCTTGGGATGCCCTTTTCAAGAACTAGCTTTACGAGCTTGTGGTTAGCTGTTTTAGGAGCAAGCGCTTCCTTGCCAATAAATTTTGTTTTCAGATGCTTTACCGTCCAACCTAAACCAGCATCGTACGGATTGATCTCATCGTTAAGTTCGTGTCCGTACAATGGGTAGCAAACTTCTAAACGAAGAACATCTCGTGCAGCAAGACCACAGGGAGTTACGTTTAAAGACATGAACTTAGTCCACATCGACTTGATCGTTTCATGGTCACCAAAAATTTCAAATCCATCTTCACCAGTGTATCCTGTTCTTGCAATGATTACTGGAGCGCCATTGAAAGAAGTTTCAAAAACAGAGTAGTACTCAATATCTGGAAGTTCACTCAAGAGTGGTTTAAGAGTTTCAAAAGATTTAGGGCCTTGTAAAGCAAGAAGCGAGAAATTATCCGAGCGATTACTCAGCTTACAATTAAAGCCAGTGTGTTTCGAGCTGATCCAGCTAAAGTCCTTCTCAATATTTGAAGCGTTCACACAGATCATGATACGACCTGGCGCTAGTTTATAAACAATCAGGTCATCGATTACAGTTCCGTTATCACGACAAAGAGGAGAGTAGATAGCTTTACCTGTCGGGGCATTAACAATATCGTTTGTGACGAGATAATCGACAAAAGCTTCTGCGTCGGAGCCTTCAACAAAAAATTCTCCCATGTGACTGACATCGAAAACGCCAACGTTTTGCCTCACGGCCAAAACTTCATCTTTTACGGAAGTGTACTGAACCGGCATATCCCAACCGGCGAACGGAACTATTTTTCCACCTAATTTAACGTGCTCATCATAAAGATAAGTTTTTAAAGTTGTCATGATTATCCTTTAACTTGTTGTTCTGTAGCGGAAATAAGATTTTCAATGAGACTAATCACAGTCATTGGGCCAACTCCACCTGGAACAGGAGAGATAGCTGTTGCACAACTTTGAATGTCGGTCTGGTTCACGTCCCCGGTGAGTTTCCCATCTAGGGTATTCATACCAACATCTATAACAACAGGCTTTTTGTTAGCATTAAAATAAGTGTGGTCTAGTAAGTGCGCTTTTCCGATTGCGGAAATAATAATATCGGCCGCCTTCGTGTAGTCGCGAAGATTTTTAGTATGAGAATGAGCGAGAGTCACAGTGGCATTAAAATTAGACAGAAGCATTGAGAGAGGTTTCCCAACGATTAAGCTTCTTCCAACCACAACAATATTTTTACCTGCTAGATCAACTTGATAAAATTTTAAAAGACGAATGATACCTTTTGGTGTGCATGGAATGAGTTTGGAGAGATCAGTTGATCCTGAATAAATTTGGTGAGTGTTCTCTCTATGGAATCCATCAATATCTTTCGAAGGTATAACGAGATTGGGGATATTCAAATTTTTTAAATGTTCTGAGACAGGAAGTTGGATGATGATTCCGTTGATACCGGGATCATTATTTAGTTTTTCAACTTCAGATAAAAAATCAGATGTCTCTATATCCGAAGGCATTTGAAGAAGATTGAATTTGGCCCCAATTTCTTCGCACATTTTCTTTTTGTTTCGGATGTAGCTTTGACTAGCCGGATTATCCCCAACTAAAACCACGCACATCGATGGAGTGTAGCCATTTTTTTTTAAGGCTTCACAGCGCGTGAGCAAATTTTTTTTAGTTTGTTCCACTACCGGGGCAGCAGAAAGAATTTTTGCCGTCATAAATATGCAATAACTATAGATGTTCGAAAGTAAAAAGTCCTTCCTTATTTATATGAAGAGCAGTATCTCTAATTGAAATGAAAAATCTATTTTATGTTGGTTTAGGAATGCAGATCTTTGGGCTTACCGCTGTGGGCCTTTGTTTTATCTCTGGTGTAAGAATGGGTGATTACGGACGGTTAGAACTTTTGCAGCTTGTTCTAGGTTCTTTTGTCTTTTACATCGGGAATTATCTTAAAGGCAGATCTGCCGGCTAGACTTGAACCCCCTTCATGTGTACAATTTCCGTAACTCTACCTAGGATTGCTTTTTGCTCGTACTTGCTATCGACCCTGGTTCTGTAACGGCTGGTTTCGCTCTTCTGAGAAAAGAAGGAAGAAAGATTCATTATGTTGAGTCAGGGATTTTGAAGTTTAATGGGAAGGAAGAGTTTTTAAGTCGAGTAAAGGATATTTATGATCAAACTCTGGCCTTGGTTGAGAAGCATCAACCAGATGAAGTGGCCCTCGAGTCTTTGATTTTTGTTAAAAGTCCTACTGCTCTCATTAAGCTTGCTCAGTCCCGTGGCACAATGCTGGCGGCACTCTCACACCATTATCATGAGAAAATTTTTGAGTACTCCCCCAATCTTGTAAAGTCCACCGTCGCAGGTCATGGCCATACAGATAAAGAAGGGATTCAAAAAGTTCTCGCACAGATTTTAGGCCTAACTAATTTCAAGACTCATGATGAAAGTGATGCTGTGGCGATAGCTCTATGTCACTTGTTAAATCGCGGGACAGTGATTCCCATGATTCCGAAAGAAAAAAAGATGAAAAATAGAGGCAATGGTCTTGCCAGTGCCCTCGGACATAAGATTAAGGAAACGGCACTATGATAGGTTATGTTTCAGGAACAGTAGTTTATTCTGATTCTCAAAAATCGGTGATTTTAACAAACTCGGGCGTTGGCTATGAAGTCCACACCTCGACACCACTTGTCCCGAATCGGGATAAAGCACTATTCATTGCACATATCATTCGCGAGCAGTCTCAAGACCTTTATGGATTTGAAACGGCAGAAGATAAAAAGTTTTTTGAAATGCTTTTAGATGTGAATGGAATTGGCCCCAAATCAGCTTACGCTTTAGTTTCACACCTTGGGGTTCAACAAATTATTTCGGCCATTACTTTTGAAAACGTCGATGTTTTAAAATCAGCTCCAGGTGTTGGTAAGAAAAGTGCAGAGCAAATTGTCCTCTCACTTAAAGATAAAATTTCGAAACTTGAAGTTGGATTTGCGGTTAAAGAAAACCCGGTGAAAAGTGGAGTTAAGACAAAAGCAGAAAACACCTTGGATGCTCATCTGGTGAAAGAAACACTCGCGGCCTGTCAGGGTCTTGGGTTTAAAGACCAAGACGTTCTTCCAATGATTCAGCGTCATCTTCAAGAAGGCATCGTGAAAAAACCGGAAGAACTGGTGAAATTTATTTTGAAAGAACTTAGGTAAGATCACATGGCCGATAGACTCGTTACTCAAGAACCAACCCGAAATGAAAGAGAGCAAGAGGCCCAGCTTCGCCCTCAGAATTTTCAAGAATTTATTGGTCAAAATAAAGTCGTCGATAACATTGATCTCATGGTGAAGTCAGCGATCGTCCGAAAGACGGCCATGGATCACGTTCTTCTTTCAGGTCCTCCGGGTTTAGGGAAAACATCTCTCGCAATGCTTATTGCGAAGGCCTTAGGAACGGAGCTTCACGTGGTTTCAGGCCCTGCTATTGAAAAGAAGGGAGACCTTGCTGCTGTTCTGACCAATTTAAAACCCAAAGATGTTTTATTCATCGATGAAATTCATCGCATGCACATCACTGTTGAAGAGATCCTATACTCGGCCATGGAAGATTTCAGGTTAGATATTCTAATAGGCCAGGGAGCTTCGGCCCGAACCATGCAAATTGATCTCTCCCAGTTCACATTAATTGGAGCTACAACTCGCTCCGGCCTTCTTTCAAATCCACTTCGTGACCGTTTCACTGCTCACTTGAGTTTTGACTACTACGAGCCTGAAATGCTCGCGATTATTATTCTTAATAATTCAAATAAAATGGGGATCTCCCTTTCTTCAGAAGCAAAAATGCAGATTGCCAAGCGCTCTCGGGGTACACCTCGAATTGCTAACCGTATTTTAAGAAGAGTGAGAGATTTTGCTCTCGTTAACAAGAAAAATGATGTTGGACCCGATGAAGTCAGGGCCGCACTTAGTCTCTTGGATATCGACGACCTAGGCCTAGATACGATGGACCGAAAAATTTTGACCGTGATGAAAGACTACTATCAAGGCGGTCCTGTCGGAATCGATGCTCTTTCAGCAACTCTTGGTGAAGATAAACAAACAATCGAAGAGGTTTATGAGCCCTACCTCCTAAAGCAAGGTTTGATCCTCCGCACACCGCGAGGTCGGGTTTTATCCCAAAATGCTATGGCCCATATTTCATAGTTAGTTGATTATTCCTGTCAACTCATGTACATACAGCACAATTTTCTCTCGTACAAACTTACAAATTTCGTTTATAATTAAACGACTTGGTTCGAATTTTCATAAGGTTAGGAATGATTTATCAAAGGACAATTGCAAAAGAAGTTAAAGTAACGGGGATTGGTCTACATTCTGGTAAGAAAGTAACCATGAAGCTTATTCCTTCTGACGCAGATTTTGGCATTCAATTTGTTCGTACGGATATCGCAAATTCAAAACCGATGAAGGCCAACGCTTTAACGGTTGGTACAACTGAAAACGCAACAACTCTTGGACAAGGTGTTGAAGCCATTCACACTGTTGAGCATCTTCTTGGAACATTGTACGGTCTTGGTATTAATAACTGCATGATCGAAATTGATGGGCCTGAAGTTCCAATTATGGATGGATCTGGAGCTTCTTTTGTATTTCTACTTAAAGAAACTGGTATCAAGAATCTTAATAAATCGAAAAAATTTCTCGTGATCTTAGATACAGTTCGTGTTGAAAAAGATGGGAAGTGGGCACAGTTTGATCCGGCCCAGAATCTCGTGATCGATTCAACTATTGTGTTTGCTCATCCAGTGATTAAAACACAGCGCTTTGATTTCGAATTTTCTTGTGAAACTTTCATCCACGATATCTCACGTGCTCGTACCTTTGGTTTTGCTAAAGATGTTGATATGCTTAAGCGCAAAGGTCTCATTAAGGGCGGTTCATTAGATAATGCAATCGTACTTGATGAGTACAAGGTAATGAATCCTGAAGGTCTTCGCTTTAACGACGAATTTGTTCGTCATAAAATTCTCGATACCATCGGCGATGTAAGCCTCTTAGGTTATGAAATCGCTGGGAAGATCACGACTTATAAATCTGGTCATAACCTTCATAACTTACTCTGCAGAAAACTACTTGAAACGCCATCAGCATATGAAATTGTGGCTGCCTCTGCCCTAAAAGCTGAAGTCCGTGATGCGCATAAGTTGCCTCAGTTTATTACGGTTACTCACTAGATTAAAAATTCCTAGATCTGGTGATGGGCAAAAAACTCATTTTATATTTTTTTAGAAAACTCGTGAAAAAACAGTTCCATTTTAGGTAGGCCAGCGCGATAGCTATTGTGTGGAAAAGGTTCTACCTTTCCAGTCCATTTGTAGCCACGTCGTTCGTAGTACTCAATC
>JACCDH011256023.1_pt1 | contig 19306 bp, 9 predicted proteins | sample 7442481 | NCBI WGS metagenome assembly JACCDH01 (sample SAMN15323433, study PRJNA562643) | freshwater metagenome | isolation source: river surface water | place: USA:Blue River Watershed | collected 2017-08-15 | reverse complement strand
GCGAAAAGACGCCCCCTTTGTCGCGGTCAACTGTGGGGCCATCCCTCTCGAACTGATCGACTCGGAGCTTTTTGGTCATGAAAAGGGCGCGTTCACCGGGGCCCATACAACCCGTGCCGGCTACTTTGAGACGGCTGATGGCGGGACGCTTTTTTTGGACGAAATCGGTGAACTGCCGCTGCAGTCACAGGTTCGACTGCTGCGCGTGCTGCAGGAGCATGAAGTGACGCGCCTAGGGGCCAGTAAGTCCCGAAAAATCGATGTGCGCATCGTCGCCGCTACCAACCGGGTTCTGCCGGAAGAAGTTTGGGCGGGGCGATTCAGAGAGGATGTGTTTCATCGAATCGCGGTTGGCGTCTTGGCGTTGCCTCCCCTGCGCGCTCGCGAAGGGGACCTCAATCTATTGATCGACGCTTTGCTGGCGCAGATCAATCGCGAAGCAACTTCCAAGCCGGGCTTTAAACATAAGAAATTATCTGTTGGCGCAAGAAATCTTCTTCTTCGCCACGCCTGGCCCGGCAATGTGAGGGAGCTGCACAACGCGCTTTTGAGGGCGTCCATTTGGGCGCCAGGAGAGGAGATAGCCGCCGAGGATATCGATGAGGTTCTCTCGCTCACAACCACCGGCACAGACGACGCCATTCTTGGGGCCGCACTTGGCGATGGGTTTTCGCTACCTGATCTGATGGCAGGTGTGGCCCGGCACTACCTGGATAGGGCCATGGAGCAGAGTCGTGGCAACAAGACTGAGGCAGCGAAGCTGTTGGGTCTTGGCAGTTACCAAACTTTGACGAATTGGTTGCTCAAGTACCAGTCCAAAAAGGCTGGCACGGATGGTGCATAAGCATAAGAACATTTATGAATTGGAGGCTGGGTCATGGGGTTTGCCAAATACCAAGAAGACATCGTGAGTCGATACGTCGGCGATCTCGCGATGCGTTCCATCAAGGTGCCGGTTTCACCACCCAAGCCCTCAAGCTCGAATGCCAAAAATCAACCTGATCAAAGGACAAAGAAGATGAGCAGTCTCAAAAAATTCGCTGTCGCCACGCCCCGGCCTCTCCCCGTGATCGTCTTGGCTGACACAAGTGGCAGCATGGGGGAGAACGGCAAGATCGAAGCGCTAAATGCTGCGATGAAGGACATGGTCTCGACTTTCGCCAACGAAAGTCGTTTGCGCGCCGAGATCCAGGTGGGCCTGATCACCTTTGGTGGCAAAGCGCAGATGCACTTGCCATTGGTTGCGGCACATGGCGTCGCAAGGTTCTCGGAATTTAAGGCTGAAGGTGTCACGCCGATGGGTGCGGCATTTGATCTCGCGCGTCAGTTGCTGGAGGACAAGGATCGCATCCCCTCCAGAGCCTATCGCCCCGTCTTGATTCTGTTATCTGATGGACAACCGACCGACGACTGGGAGGCTCCTTTCAAGGCTCTGTGCGACTCCGAGCGGGCACAGAAGGCGACCCGGCTAGCTATGGCGATTGGGCCCGATGCCGATGAAGCAATGCTGAAGGATTTTGCAAACGACGCAGAGGCTCCCATTTTTAAAGCCCACAACGCCCGGGACATCCACCGCTTCTTCCGTGCAGTGACCATGAGTGTGACCACTCGCACGGCAAGCCAAAATCCAGACATCTCAACCGCATTCGTTGTCCCGCCGCCGGATGACGACGCACTGGACCTCGACTTCCAATGAGGTTTATTGCCTGCGGCGCGAGCGTCATTGGCCCCCGACACCGGGATCTGGGCGAGCCTAATCAGGACGCGATGGTTCTGGCGGGTTGCCGAGGTGGCTGGATTGCGGCTGTGGCAGACGGATTGGGATCGAGAGCACGTAGTGATCTGGGGGCACGTAGTGCCTGCCAAGTTACCCGGCGGATCTTGCGCGCTACATCGAGCAGCTTCGATCTACCCGCAACCCTGCCCTTGATTCATCAGCAATGGCTTGAAGCGATCGTTCCGACAACTCCTAGAGACGCCGCGACCACGCTGCTGTTCGGCCGCGTGACAGATCAAGGCGAGGTCCATGCAGCCCAAGTGGGTGATGGTCTTCTGCTGGTGAAATGCGCTGGCGAGTTCCGTCGCGTCACGCCAGAGCGCACAGCCTATGGCAATCAGACCTGGGCACTTGAGTCCACGCACCTGCAGGACAAATGGAGCTGTACGAAAGGCCGATTCACCGAGCCTGGTGATGGTGTTGTCTTGATGACAGATGGCGTGGCCGATGACCTCGAACCTGCACATCTTGCCGACTTCTTTGATGCGCTTTACAAAGACTTAAGCGCTCGAAATCGGCGCAGAGGCAGACGCTGGTTGCAGTCTGAACTGAATGACTGGGCGACACCCTTACACAGCGACGACAAAACACTCGTGGCCATTTTTAGGACTTCTGAATGAGCGCAGCAACACCAGAGGCACCAAAGAAAAACAGGACGGTGCTAGACCAACACGGTCAGTCCTATGAACTGACAGGGCGTATCGGCGAAGGCGGTCAGGGGATCGTTTGCACGACCAACTACCCCAATGTACTAGTCAAAGTCTCTCGCGCAACCACAGAAGAAAAGCGAAACAGTTGGACGAGCAAGATTCGCGCACTTATGCGTCAGCCACTTGAGGGCCTTCCCATCGCACATCCGCAAGCCCTCATCACGCAGCCGCAGCCCGGTTACGTCATGGAACTGATGGATGGTCTGGTCCCAATGACTGAACTGATGCAGGTCGCGACGGACGCCTTGATGTCAGATGAAGGCCTCTCGGGCTATGTGAAGACAGGCGGTCTGTTGCGCCGGTTGAAGATGCTCGCGCGACTGGCTCGGGTCCTGGCTGAGTTGCATGGCAGAGGACTCGCTTATGGCGATCTTTCTCCTGCAAATGTCTTCGTATCGCAGTCACTAGAGTACGCCGAAGTCTGGTTAATCGACGCCGACAACGTTGCGAGTCAGTCGCATGACGGTCAGCAAGGTGTATTCACCCCCGATTACGGGGCTCCAGAGATTCTGAGGGGAGAGTCCGGCATCAATACACTGACCGACAGCTGGAGTTTTGCGGTCATGGCGTATCGCATCCTCACGCTGGTTCACCCCCTCAAGGGGGACGTTGTGCTTGAGGGTGAACCCGAGCGTGAAGAGGCAGCCCTCCGCGGCGAACTCCCTTGGGTAGATCACCCAGTTGATCGCAGCAATGTCTTGTCGATAGGTCTGCCTCGCGAAATCACGCTCAATGCGCCACTGCGTGCGCTGTTTGAACGATGCTTCAATGCCGGGCTGAACAATCCGGGTGAGCGACCAAGTCTCAATGAGTGGGCAGATGCCTTCGAGGCTGCCACAGGCCATTGCGATCAATGCGAGTCTTGTGGCAGCACTTTTTTCTACACCTCTAAGAACATCTGTCCATTTTGCGATCACACCCAGGGCACGAATCGCACGATCCTCTTGCAGGAGTATCGCTATATGCCACCGGACCTGCTCCGGGAGGGCTTACCGGAAGACGTTCCAGAGTCGTTGATTCGAAAAGAGTGCTGGACTCGCACAGGCAAGGCGATGGTTTTGAGTGTGAGCCCTGCCGAGTTAAGGTCTTTGCCTTTGGGGACGTCCCTGTACGCGGATGCCCGTCCGCTATGCACTGTCGAACTTGCCAAGGATGGCTTGTGGATAGAGCCATTAGCCGGTACGCAAGTTTCATTACAAAGAGCATCTGACGACAAAGTCGTCCCGGTTGTGCGTCGGCAGCGGCTCAAGTCAGACAGCCGTTCAGGAGTGTCTTTTTGGCTCCACCTAGGCGCAGTAGAAGAAGAGCACGTCGTTTGGCGTTTCAACTGGTGAGGCAACGATGAAACTCTGCGACTTTCCTCTTCTGTCGGGTGAACTTGCCCAGTTCAATTGTGACGACCTGGGGGCCGATTGGCAGATCGGTGAGGCCGTGTCAGTACAGGCACACGGTAATGACTATCTTCTCCGACAGGGCGAATCCGTTTGCGTCGGCAAAGTAGAAGGACGCCAAGATCGAACTGCGCTTCAGGTCCAACGAGGCCTGACGTTGTGGGTGTTAAGACATCGGCATGGAGAGATTCTCCACCTTCAATCGCTGGATTTGGTCGAGCAGATCCAACTGGATATGGCGATTTCTGTTGATGAGGCCATTGCGGAGCAATTGGCCAGCAGGGGTGAGATTTCTGCTCCAGACGTACCCATTGCAGTTGGTTGGTTGAATGAGCAATTCATCTCAGCCGAAAAAGCACCGAACGCAGAAATGGATCGTGTTTTTCTTGGCCGCTTCGACAACCCTTCCGATGAGAGTTTCGTTCTGTTTGGTGCAGGCTGGCGCGGCAACGTCAAACGAGATGCTGGCGAGCTCAAACTGATGAGCGTCACTCGTCTCAAGGGGGCTACAGCACGTGTAGCCATGGCCGTTGGCAAGATCTCTTTCCAAGATGCCAGTGTCGCCGTGCGTCTCCAGAGTACAGAACAACGCGCACTCCTGGATGCCGCGCTGCGCGACAACGGCAGCTACCTACGTTTATGGCAAGAGTATGGTGCGCTCGAATGGGAGCAGGCTCGAGATTGCGCGAGGGAACTGGGTTCTCTTCGTTTCAAGAGTGCGGAACTCGTCGAAGGTGAACTGTGGGCCTGGTTTCTAAAAGTTGATGCGGATCACCTGAAGGATTTCCGGAAGCGATGGAAAGCTTTGGGGCTGGCGAACACGACGCAAGTCGAGCTTGGGGATCGGGAGCTTGATCTTGATTCCGAGGTTGAAGACTCGCCGAGCAGAGCTGACCGAGCACGCCGTCGCCCCGTTCGTGGTGTATTGCGATTCGAGCAAGAGCGAGAGGGCGTGGTCTTAGTTCCCAGCCAGGACCGGCGCTCAGAACGCCCTCCAACCAAGGGGTTCATCTACTACTCACTATCGGGTGATGAAGCCGTACAGACCCGTCGTGCGCGCGCAAGGCAATCTATTAATGAAGGGCGGCGACTGCCGCAACTGAGCTACTTGCTGGAAGGGGTGGCACCGCCAAGCGCCCGGCGACGTCAACTCGTTGGCCTATCTAGGTATGCCAAAGCTTGTTTCAAGGGGCTTCCAACCGAGCGCCAAAAGCTAGCCTTGGATGTGGCCATCAATACCCCGGACATTGCACTGATCGTCGGCCCTCCAGGTACTGGGAAAACCCAAGTTATAGCTGCGCTACAGCGTCGCCTAGCAGAAACTCTGGGCGAAAATTCATTGCAGCATCAGGTGCTGATCAGCAGTTACCAGCACGATGCAGTCGATAACGCCTTGAATCGTGCCGAAGTGTTTGGCTTGCCTGCCGTTCGAATTGGCGGCCGAGGGCGCCGTGACGAAGGCGGTGTCGACCCCGTTGGTGTTTGGTGTGAACGCAAACGGAAAGAAATCTCTGTTCGACTCGACGCGATTCGGCTGAATGAGCCGCTGACTCAACCATTGGAAGAGCTAGATCGACGTATCACAGCATTGAGACTCGCGAGCATGTCGGCACCGGAACGCCAAACACAGTTCGAGCAAATTGATGTCTTTTTGCGTCAGCTGTTCGATCTAGATGTTCGTCTTCCGGCCCATATTAAGGACCGATGGGATGAGTTTCTTGCTCAGCAGAAAAGAGTCGAAACCCAGCGTCAGGCCAATGAGCCTGCTGGGCTTGTGCGCTTGGTGAGGGCCCTGCGCACCAGTTCTATCGGGTTCGCCGACGACGGTCCGGACAGAGTTCACCAGCTTGAGCGTACGCTGCGACGTAACAAGATCAATCTTCAAGATTCGGAATGGAGCTTGCTCCAGCGTCTTTCAACGGTTGCCGATGCAACAGAAGCAGATCTTGCTGAATTGGCTGCGTTTAAGCGGTCCATGCTGGATCAGTTGAGCCCCGATTACAGGCCCCCGCAGCTTAAGCAGGCGTTGAGCGGAGAAGTGCTCGGGCTCTTGGCCGAGATCGAGCACGCAATCGATGCGCCTTTACGCCAATCTCGCCGTGGCATCTCTGCGGTAGTGGCCTCCTACCAGGCGGCACTTTCCCAAGCCCCCAATGAGGCAGCTAGAGCGGTCCGCGAGTACGCCAGCATTGTCGGTGCGACATGCCAGCAGTCAGCTGGTAAGGCGATGAGCAGCTTGAAGGAGTTGAGCGACCTGGATGCATCAGAAGGAATTGAATTCGACACGGTTGTCATTGACGAAGCCGCAAGAGCAAATCCTCTCGATCTTTTCGTTCCAATGGCGATGGCGCGGCGTCGCATCATCCTGGTCGGCGACCATCGACAACTACCTCACCTTGTTCAGCGAGAGTTGGAAGACGAACTCATTTCGAGACAAAGCCTGACTGAGGCTCAAGCGAAGGCGTATGAGCAGAGTCTTTTTGAGCGGCTGGTGAAGCAGCTTAGGGAGCAAGAGAAAGTCGACAACATCAAGCGCGTCGTGATGCTCGATACGCAGTACAGAATGCATCCGAGACTGGGTGACTTCATCAGCAAGCAGTTCTATGAATCTGAGGGATTGGACGTCTTGCACTCAGGTCGGCCTGCGCAGGATTTCGTTCACACGATTCCTGGCTACCAAGGCAAATGTGCAGCTTGGTTGGATGTGCCTCTGCAGGACGGGAAAGAAAAATTCCTAAAACCCGGTTATGAAAGACGGGCGGAGGCAATTTCTATTGCAAAAGAGGTTAAGCGGATTGCAGATTCTTGTGGGCCGTCGCTGAGCATTGGGATCATCAGTTTCTACCGCGCCCAGTGTGACCTGATACTTAATGCACTGGCTGACGAGGGCTTGGCCGAGGAAGAGGATGGGGAAGTCCGGATCGCGCGCTCCTACCGGCAGACTGAATCAGGTGATGAGCGACTGCGCGTCGGCACGGTTGACGCGTTTCAAGGCAAAGAGTTTGACGTCGTCTTCCTGTCCGTAGTGCGAGCTAACGACGTGGTGGTTCCCGATCAGAAGGAGGGGGAAGAGCGCGAACGATTGCTCAACGGCAAGTATGGGCACTTGCGGTTGGCAAATCGCATGAACGTTGCGATGAGTCGCCAGAGGAAGCTCCTCGTCGCCGTCGGTGCCAAACACATGACCGAAGGGCTCGAGGCTGAGGAAGGGGTCCCGGCTCTAGCTGCATTCCTCAAGCTTTGCAGAGAGGAGATGGCGCATGGCCGCTGACCGCTATCTTCGCTTCGATGTCCGTCGCCCCCCGGGTGGGCGTCCGCTTTTGTGGCCTGTCCGCGTTTGGAAGGTCCTTTATCCAACAAATCGTGTCCTCAAGTTGAACCTGTTCCAGCAGGCGATCCTTGGACTTGCAAGGGCCAGATGCCAGGACAATTCGGAAATGGCTGAGTTGCTGGGGCTGGATCGAGAACTGGTGACATTCATCGTTGCAACCCAACTGATCCCGAACGGCTGGATGACCACCTTGGGATCAGTCACCTCTCAAGGTGAATGTGTCCTCGAAGAGGCTCAGGATGCCAGTGAAGAAGTCCGCATGGGGTACGCATATCAGGACGCGATCTCGGGGAACTGGCTGCCGCGATTCACTGAAGAACTTCCAGAGATCGAAGCGAAGCGAGTCGATGAACGTGGTTACCCAGTGTTCCTGCGAGACCTCGATTCCGGAAAGGAGGATCGCCCCTTCCGCCTCAATCACTTCCGAGAGGACGTACTGGATACAGCGGCCCTCTTTGATGCGTTTCAGCGCTATCGGACGGATCACGACCACGCCAAACAGCGTGATGGCGAGCTTTCGGCACGTGTCCGTATTGAGAGTTTGAGCTTCGTCGAAGATTCGGCGCAGCCGATGTGGTTGTGGACATGGATTTTTCCCGACGAGGCTGGGCCACAACCCTGGTTGGTTGCCGACCCATTCGGGTTGCAGCAGGCTGCGTCGTGGTTGCGCAAACCCCTGCAGGAAGTCTTGCCGCGAAACGATGGACTTGCAAGATACATCGCTGACGCGGTAGGCGAGACAAGATCTAACGATTTGTCGGCAGAGGAATGGCTCCGATCCCTAGAGAACCAGATCGACTTGACGCTGCTTGCAGACTACAACTGGTCGCGGAAGGTACCGATTGTTGAGGGATACCTCGCCAGCGTTCTGAGACGAAGATCTGTACTGGCCAGTCAGGAGCGGTCTTGGCAGGAGGATGTGACTAGCCTTCTCATTGAGACTCACAACCTGGCAGAAAGCGTGCTGCAGTGGCTGCTGAAAGCATTCCCATCGGACATTCGTAGATTGCCGCACTGGAAAGACCAGAGGGATTGGAAAGATGGGGAAGCGCAATATTACCTCCAGTTCTTCAACCTTCCTTGCCTCACCGATGACGTAATCAAGCGTTTGTCTGAGCAGCGCCTGGATCAGGTGCGCACAGCGGTGAAGCGCGGTACCAGTTCGCTCAAGGCGTTGTTGTTTGCAGGACTTCTAGGGACAGTGGATCAAGCATCACACCCATTCCTCAAGCTATCCGCCGATGAGCTTCAACTGGCTCGTCTGCTTGATATGGCCGATGCTCGCAACAAAAAGGCCGGGCATTCAGGTAGCGAGAGAATCGATAGAGAAGAAGCTATGGAACTCGCTGACTTTGTCATCGACTGGGTTCAAATTTTTAAAGGCTGGTATTGAAATGGCAAAACACAATAAGGGGAACAAAGCCCCAGTCGCGCAAAACGCAAATACTGCACAAAGTGCGGTCGCATCGGCATGGCAGAAAGCAACTGCTGGAATTGGCTCCCTTGCATTGTTGGTGCAAGGCGATGCTTCCGCTGTGGCACTCCCTGACTTGGAGAAAGATCAGGTCAGCGAGTTGGGTAAGGTAGAGCCCGAGAAAAAAATCGAGCTCGAGAGGTTGCTGGCGGATATCTCTGATGTCGCAAAGAGAGTTCGTGATCTACATGAAGACGCGAAGAAGCGCACAGAGGAACTGGCTCGCAAGGAGCAGGGATTCTCCAGCCGAAGTGATGAGAACAAGAAGCGATCCGAAGAGATCCACAAACTCGACGAAGAGTTGAAGCAAAGACAAGTTGAGATAAAAAAGTCCGAATCAAGTTTGGCCGATAAGGAGCGTGAACTTGAGAAGCGAGAGCTGGATGCGCGTTCCGGTTTTGCCGCCCAAAACGTGGCCGCACTCAGTGAACTCAAGAAAGAAATCGTGGAACTTGAGTCTAAGAGGACTGAGATTCAACTTGGTATCCTCCAAGCGGAGCAGAAGGCGCTTGACGACGAATCCGTGCGCGCATTAGGGCTGATGGAGCGTGAAGCGGAGATTGCAAACAAGGAGAGAGGTCTACAGCAGCAACAACGGCGACTAGATGCGGAGTGGAAAGAGTTAGAACGCGAACGAGCACAGATCCGAGAAGATGCGCTACGGGAAGCGGAGCAGGAAATTGCTGGTTGGAAGACCGCTCATCAAAGAGCCAGGGATAGCCGTCAAAAGGTTTATGACGAGCTAGAGTCAACCAGGCAGGAAATTGAACAATTCCGCGAGTTATCCGAAGTATTGGCAGGGCGGTCTGCACGCGAGATCCTTGACGAGTTGGCTGCCCATAAGCGTCGAGTGACTCAACTAGAGAACCAACTCGCAAGCAGTGAAGATGATCAGTTGCGAGCAGAGAATGAGGCTCTGCGAAAACTGCGGGATGAGCAGAAGGTTCAGCTTGATGAGGTCCACATCGAATTGGCCGATGCAAAGGCGCAGCTTCATCGCCTGCGTCTCGGCGTGAGTGACAAAGAGAACCTGGAAAGAGAAAAGCGCGCCCTAGAAAAGAACAATCAAATCCTAAGTGCAAGGCTCAATGACTTGGGTAAAACGGTAGATGATCTAACCCAGTCACAGCAATCTGAGAAGCCGTTCCCTCAAATGGCATGGATGGATTCTGCATCCCCTGCCGATTGGATCAAGGATCGTAAGGCCAAGGAGTTGAGTCTGCCGGAGCAAGACATTCCTGATCTGAAAAAATTCTCTGTTGAATTGCAGCATCGGATCGCTCAAGCCGAGGAAGGCGCGATACTGCATTTCCGTCTCGAAGACATTCAGTTGCTCATCGCCGGGTTGGCCATGAGCCAGCTTCACATCTTTCAGGGAATCAGCGGCACAGGCAAAACGAGCTTGGCGAAGGCATTTGCAAAGGCTGTTGGGGGGCATTGCACTGACATCGCCGTCCAGGCTGGCTGGCGAGACCGTGATGATTTACTGGGACACTACAACGCTTTCGAAAAGCGCTTCTATGAGCGCGACTGCCTGCAGGGTCTCTACCGTGCGCAAACTGCCGCTTACAAGGACCGCTGCAACATCATCTTGCTGGACGAGATGAACCTGTCGCGCCCGGAGCAGTATTTTGCTGAATTCCTCTCGGCGCTCGAAAAGAATGACCCAAGAGATCGACTCATCAGTTTGTCGGAGAGCCAGTTGCCGAACGCACCAGCGCTGCTCGTCGAAGGGCGAAGGATTCGGGTTCCTCACAACGTCTGGTTTGTAGGCACTGCTAACCACGATGAAACAACGAACGAGTTCGCAGACAAAACCTACGACCGTGCTCATGTCATGACGCTTCCCCGCCACGAAGCGGGATTCAAGGTAGAACCAAAGCCAAAGGCCAGCTTTAGCTATGGATCATTGATCGAGCGTTTCGATGCCGCTGTGAAACAAAACGCTGATGAGGTTTCAGAGTTGTTGGCGGAGTTGACGACAGGCCCGCTCACGAGCATCTTGCAGGATCGCTTTGACTTGGGTTGGGGTAATCGACTCGAACGTCAGGCCATGCGATTTGTCCCCGTTTACATGGCTGCAGGCGGTCGCAAAGAAGATGCTCTGGACCATTTGCTTGCCAGCAGAGTATTTCGGCGTGGCAAGGTTACTGGCAGATACGATGCGACCATCGACGATCTAAACGCCATCGAACAAGCCCTGACCACAGTTTGGAAGGGGTGGAAATCGGAGCCTCGCCGCTCCATGGCCCTGTTGGCTGAAGATCGCCGCCGCAAGGAACGCGGGGCATGAGATTTCTTGATCGCCTTACGGGTGAAAAACTCAGTCACCTACCCGATGCGTTTCTGCCGGGTCGGTATTGTTTGCTTGAGCCGCTTGTTGTCAATGGACACAGCCATTTAGAGGCCGGCGATCTAATCACGGATGATGGGTCGGGTTTCATCCGGATTCAAGACACTGAATCACAAGTGCTCTCCATCGATCAAACTGACGACGATCAAGCGGACTCCGATCTTTCTGCAGAGGCGATTATTTCAATCGCAGGAAAGCTTTCCCACGCAAATGGTTTGAGTGTGTCCCCGATGCTGCCCGCTGAGATGGCCACGCAGTGTGCCCTTGAGGAACTCGAACGGAATTTGGCCACAGTACTCAGAGATGGTCATTTGCACTCGATATCTGATCGGCCGCGCAGAGACCTTCGGTACGACGATCTGGTTGCACCCGTAGCGCGAGCTCGACGTCTGGCAACCTCGGCGCTAAGTCATCTGGCATCGCACTCGGATTGCTGGCAGCAACGCACGCTTAGCGGTGTGCAACCTCGCAAGGTTCTGGCGCGTTTCAGCGAGGATGACTACGCCATCTATGAGAACAGACTCTACAAGCGATTGCTGGATCGGCTGGATCGACATCTTGCCAAGAGACTAGCTCGCATACGTGGTGCTAATGCACGGCTAGCGCGAGCATTGGAGTTTCAAGACTCTGAGCAGACGCACTTTCGACTTCGCCAAGATATTTGCCGTCTTTGGGGGGAGTCATATCTTGATGACAAGACCGGGATGCAATTGGAGGCCGGAAAGCGTGCTCTATCGGAGATTGAGGCTCAGTTGCGTGCAATTAGAGGATTGAAGCAACGTGGTCTTTATCCACACGTCCCCGCAGCGTCTTTAGTACCCGCCCAGGTTCATCGTACCAACATTCTGAATCATGATCCTCACTACAGGCATTTGCCTCCTCTTTGGGAAAGTTTGAAAGACGAACGAGAGGAGCGGCAAATGAGGCCAGAAGAGCGACTGGCGAAACATCAGCAGTTGCACCTTGCCTACAGAGATTACGTTGGCCTGGTTCTTCGACGAGCCTTGGAAAGATATGGACTGCAAGGTGGACAGGGTGATCGCTTAGAGTTCGGTTGGGCTGGAATTACGTTTTCAGTGAGACAGAATGGTCAAGATTGGCTAATTCTCAACTCGCACGCTGAGGCTCTTCGGTTGATTCCTATCGCTTGGTTTGGAAAAGATGTCGAAGAAGGTGAAAACATAAATTTAAGTCATGTCGTTTGCTGGCCAGGCTGCTCAGACAGTATTTCTTCACGGCAGCGTTTGTCTATATCTCCTTTAGATCTTTATGTTGTCGAAAAGATGGGGAGATTAATTGATGAGTGGATGATTTCAGGGTTGATCGAAGGCTACGGGAAAAAACTTGGCCCCTTGCCGACACTTGTAAAACAGATGGCTGACGGATGGCCCAATAATTTTGAGAGCATATCTTCGACGCACGTTCGACTTATCGCGCCACTGGACTCCAGGCAGGCGTCCCAGATCAAGTTAAAACTGCAGGAGTCTGCAAGCGAGCAAATCGAAAATCAGGTGTTGACTGCTGTAGATCAATTGACTGCTCTGTCGCGTCTCTGCAGTCATGATGCTCAATTCAGTGCTAGCCCGCACCGGGAGTTTTATTGCCGATGTCGAACCTGCGAGACCACTTGGTCACTCAAGACCTTGAGTGACAAGAGAGTCTTTGCAATGCGTCCGAGGGGGGCGACGAATTTACCTTTAGCCGATGGGTTTAATTGGTCTGGCCGCGATTGGTTGGATTTTGAAGTCTCTTTGTGAGAACGGTATTCCTTACTCCCGGGCCTTATTTTGAAAAGTATCAGACACTAAAGAGGCAACATGACTGCACAGATTGCTGAAAAGCTGCGCTACCAGGGCGAGGATGTGATACGTTAATTTTTATCTCGGCTGATAGCTTTTATGACAAATGACTGAGGAGGCATCCCAGGCACTCTGAGGACAACTGTTTCACCCACAGTCGCTCCCATCAAGACTTCTCCCAGTGGAGTGTTATGGGCGACAAGGCCAATTGCGGGGTCAGTTTGCCGAGCAGTGATTCGTGCATGCAGCTCTTGGTTCAGAGAGTCCTTTGATGCAAAGGTTACGAGGTCACCGATGTCGATTTCCAAGTCCTCTTCGTCCTCGTCAAAAACCAGCACATCCGACTCAGCTTCCTCAAGATTCAGCTCAGATTGGTTGCCCGATTCGGCAAATGCTTCAGACGTAGATGAGTAGTCAGGCTCGTCTTCATTTGAACGGGAGAAAGCCGCCGCATCATCGACAGGGTCTGTAAATGTCTGGGCTTCAAGCTCCTCCAGAAACTGCAACATACGTTGGGTTTCAGACAATGGATTACGGAACCAGTCGGTCGACCAAATGCGCCAAATTTTGTTGCGCCAACCCAGACTCTCCAGGATTTCTTGTCGGATGCGGTCACGGTCCCTGACCGACACGCCAGAATGATATGAGGCGCCGTCGCACTCTACCGCTGCAAGGTACCCAGACAGGTTGCGCGGATGCCGAACAGCAATGTCGATTCGAAACCCAGCAACACCAAGCTGGGGAGTCACCTCGTACCCCTTGGTTTTGAGCACGTCCATCACGGCTATTTCGAAGTCACTGTCGGGCGGCAGGCCGGTTTCCCTATCAACGGGTAGGACGCCATCACGTGCAAATTCGAGGTAGTTACGCAAGGCTCGGGTTCCCTCTGGGGTACGACCATCAGCAACGATGTCTTCAGGGCGCATGGAACTGTAGACCGTGACTGCTTTGCGTGCGCGGGTAAAAAGCACGTTCAGCCGCCGCCAACCACCTTCACGGTTGATGGGCCCGAAGTTTTGGCGTACCACATCTGTGTTTTTGGCTTTACCAAAAGTCGTTGAAATCAAGATGCAATCGCGTTCGTCGCCCTGAACATTTTCAAGGTTTTTGACAAAGAGCCCCATACCTTCGGACTCCCACTTCTCCTTGAAGTGCACCGCCTGAGGGATGTTACGAAGTCGATCTTCGAGCAATTCAGCCACCAAGTCTCGCTGCTTGATATTGAGCGTCACAATGCCCAGAGAGTCATCTGGCCGATGAAGAATATGGTCAACCGCTGCGTCCACCACACGTCGTGCCTCGACGTGGTTCATTTGGTTTTCGTACACACCCTCACGAACGTGGTGGTAGCTGAGCCCCAAGGATTTTCCTTTGGGGAATGGCGACGGGAAAACGACCAGATTGCCGCGATAGAAGTGGTGGTTCGAAAAAGCAATCAATGACTCGTGCCTTGACCTGTAGTGCCACCGAAGCGTTCGTACAGGCTGGAAATGGGCAATGCATACGTCCAGAATGCTCTCTGCGTCAGACGTGGCCAGTTGCCCGATGCCGTCTTCACCATCTCCGTCCACAACAGACATCCGCGAAAAGAAAGACGTCGGAGGCAGCTGCTTTGGGTCTCCCACCACCACTAGTTGGGAGCCCCTGGCGATGGCGCCAATGGCCTGCTCGGGCCGGAGTTGAGATGCTTCGTCCATCACAATGATGTCAAAATGGAATCTGCCTGGCTCCAGGAACTGTGCTACAGCCTGGGGACCCATCATGAAGCATGGCTTGAGCTCTTGTATGGCTTTTCCAGCCCTGCGCATGATTTGCCTGACCGGCACTCGAGGGCGCTGTTGCGGAATCAGGTGCTCAAGCAACTTCATCTCAGTTTTGTCGTCAACCCGCACCCCGTGCTGGCCTAGCGGCGGACGGCTTCGGTCTCGACAGGCCCTGGCTACTTGCAGTCCCCGAAGCTGGATGATTTGCTTATCAAGCTCTGCAAACTCACGTCGTACAGAGGTGTGGCGGGCACCGCTGAACTGTTTCAACGCCGGTACTCTTTCAAACACCCCCTTAGCAATGGCCGCATAAAAACGGTATGTAAAAGAATGAACGAGCTTGTCCGGTGCGATGTCGCCGCGCTCAAGACCCAGCACAAAGCCGTCCAAGCCGAGCATGAGCGTCTGCTGTCTCGCTTCAACATACTGAACCCAAGCCAGAAATCCAGAAAGACTTTCCGCTGCCTTTTGTGTTTTGGCGGCCAGCTCGGCTGCATAGGCGGTACTCACCTTGTTGGCAGGATCAACCCACTGCGCCGGCTCGAACTGTCCATAAGAGGCCATGGTTTTGGCGAAGTCGATGCTGTCTTGCCAACCCTGATTGATACCCTCGGTGTACCGTCTGAGCAAAGCGTAGTTGTCAGCGCATTGCTCTGAAATTAAAACGTTTTCAATGGGCTTCGGCAATCCTGCCCTTTTGATGAGCGTTCCATACGTGTGCGCAGCAAAGAGTGGCCCAAGGTCTGTGTCCGCGCCGCTAAACCGCGGGCCTACCAATGCCTTGGCGGTTTCGTTGGCATCAAGGTCTGCCTCCAACTTTGGTACCTCAAGGCTTGCTTGCAACGCAGCCAAGCCCTGTTTGAGGGTCGTACCTTGCCGCAAATGGCCCTTGCCAAAATCATGCGTTTCCGAGGCTGTGCGCGCAGCTTGGGCCCAAGCTTCCATACGCAGATTCCATGCAGGGGAGTCGGTGCTTCTAAGCACTCGGGGCAATGCCCCCTTCAAGAGCTCACCACACTCGGCGTGTTGGGCAGTCAGCGTAGCAATACAACGTTGGATCTCCGCTGACTCGGCCCGAAGGGTTTCCAGAGTAGCCCTCTTTGCGGTTAACGGGTCAAAGACCTCCTGGCGAACACCGGCTGCTTCGAGACCTGTACGAGCCTTACTGAGCCAGGTGGCGACCTGCAGCAGTTCATCAAACGGTGTTTTCTCAGCTTCGAACCAAGCGCCGGCCACTTCCTTCAGGCCTTGGTCGGCTTGAATTTCGGCGCGGATAGACTGCACCGTGACAATAAGTTCAAGGTCCTTCAAGCAATCTGCGCCAGACCTTTTGTCTTGGCTTCGTGACAATGACGTGTGCAATCGCTTGGCTTTACGCCACCTGCCTTGAAAAACTCGGTACCAGGCGTCGCCTTCGCGGAAGGTGCGAATGGCTTCGGAAAGTTTAGATTCATCCGGCACAGCATCCATGTAGAGCCTGGATTCAGCCTGGGCTCGAATCTCGTTGTACCGCTCGCTTTTGGTTTGGCCTTCTCTGAGCTTGTTAATTGCGATAGGCAGGTCCAGGCCAGCATGACGGTAATTCAGGGCGTCCATAGGGGCATCCACTGAAACTTCCGAAGTCATCTTCAAGTGGCTTAACTCGGTTACCTGGTCGGTAAATGGCAGACCCGCGCCTTCGGCAGCCCGCCGCAGTTTTCGCAAAGCATCCTCAGCCAGCCTCGAGGCCTCTGAAAGCCGCACCGATGTCCGTGACAAGTTGGTCCACAACGCGTCATCAAATCCAAATGTTCTCGCAGCTTCAACACACTCTTTCGCGGCCGCTAACGTGGTAGCACCAACCGGCTGCGAACTGAAAAGGCTTTGCGCAATATGTTTGTTTAGCTCCTCGATACGGGAGAGCTGTGATTGCACGGACTGCAAGATTGCGAGGCTCCGGCGTCCCGCCGAGTCGTCACCGGGGAAAAGCCTTGGCAGGCTGGCGAAGTCCACCTCTTCCGAGTTGGCGGGGGCGATGCTTTCAAGGACAGCCAGTAGGTTTTCTGCACCTTTGGCGCTCATGTTGAGCTGGCTGCCTCCTAAAAATTCTGCAGCTGAATGAGCTGCACGAGCAAAGGCTTCGAATCTGGCTGCGTAATCCTTGAGAACGCGCTGAACCGCCAAGTCTTGCTCAGGTGACAGCTCCTTCGGAAAGAATCCCCAAAGTGGGTGTTCTGGCCCATAGCTACCAATTAGCCTAAGCTGGGCATCGAGCAGTCGCAGGCGGTCACAAATATCGGCAAACTGAATCTGGGTTGTTCTGGGGGCCGCAAAATAATTAAGCTCTTGGACTGCAAGCGCTGAAGCGCCCGCTTGTAGCCGATGCCGTTCTGACCGCCACATCACTTGATGAAGGGTCAGGTCCAGCTGGTTACCAACCTTTGTGTTCATTAGGTCGGCATAGGCTTTGAGTTCTTTGCGCTTTTCTTCATGCCTGGCCAAGAGGTCAGGAAGCTCACTGACTTGCGAGATGCGCATGCCGATTCGAGCAGCCAAGTCTTCCAGGACGCGCTTTTTGTTTGTCTTGTTGCTGTGAAGCTCGAGAATGAATGGTGACAGACCGGCTTGGTTAAGCCGCGACTTCACAACCTCCAAGGCTGCCAACTTTTCGGCAACAAAAAGAATCTTTTTCCCTGCTTGCAGCGCGGCCGCAATCAAATTGGTGATGGTCTGAGACTTCCCCGTCCCAGGTGGGCCTTCAATGACACGGCTATGGCCTTCAATGACATCAATGAGAGCGCTGTGCTGTGAGCTGTCGGCATCAAAGATAAGCGGCAAGTCACCTTGAGGGTGGTCATCGATGGCGTATTCATCCGCGTACTGGGTATCGCGGCTCGAAGGCTTTCCCTCAAACACCTGCTTCACCAGCGGATGCTCGACCAATGAGCTGAACACCCCCTCTTGATGCCATCTGGTCGGGTCCAAGTCACGAACCAAAAGCATGTTGTTGAATGACAGGAGTGTGAGCGTAAGCATGGGCTTGACGCTCCAGCTAGGCTTGCGCTCGACAGCCTTTGATACACGCTTGAGATAGGCTTCTGCCGCCTCGTCCCCCTCCGAGTCAAACTCAGGCAAGTTAAAGCCAAAATCCCGCTTGAGCTTTTCTCGGAGTGACAGGTTGTCTGACAGCTCTTCGCCCGTGCAATTTAGGTAAAAGCTGGCGTACTGTCCCTCATCCACCCGAGAGATTGAGACGGGGATACAAAGCAACGGCGCCTGATACAACTTCTCGCTGTCGGGAGCCTCTGGGTACTCCAAAAAACCGGCCACCAAGTAGAGCATATTGGCACCGGTTTCCTCTATGGCCAGCTTTGCTTCGCGTTCCAGCTTTCGGCAATGTTTGCCCAGGTCTTCGGCGAAATAGAGCGTCCTAAGGTCTGCTCCGTTGATGGGAGAAGCCGGTTGCCTGGCTCCTGTTTTCACATCCGCCAGAGCATAGCCGGTTGATATACCTTTGCGTCCTGCCCAATCCTTTGGGTCGGGTCTGGCCAGCCGACCGTTTTTTTGAACCCACTCACTTCTGTCAGGTTCGGGCAGAGGCGTGATGGCAACACGGTTGTTCTGGTCAGTCAGCCGGGTGAAAACTCCGTCAATTGTGCTGTGCACAAATTGCAAGGACTTTCCAGGGCTGTGCTTGAAGTTAATGAGGCGGTTGCGCCCAGTCATGTCCAGCAGGCGCAGGCGCAACTCGTTGAGTGCTACCTCAATCGGCACTTTTCCCGAGAAAAGGCCACTGGGTTCAGCTTGAACAGCGTCTTCGGTTTCCGGATTCCCTGACATCGGTTTGTTGCTTTCTTTTGGGGCTTACGGCTCTGAGTTGCTTTTTCCGGAGTCCTGACACGTGACATCTGGCGGAACAGCAATTTTGTGTCGCCGTCAGTAGTCCAAGGTGGCCACCTCAAACATGTTTGCGAGCGAACCTGTCTCAACCGTCGCTGCGGCCTCCCAGGCGCGTCTGCAAATGGACGTGAGCTTGATAGTCGCAGCTTCGGTTTTTGTCTTGGTGCGAGACACGTGGTGTATGAGGTCTTAAAGGTATTGTCTTTATATTGCTTTTTAGTCGGTTTGGCAATTGAAGTGGGCTGCAAAACCTAGATCGGGTGCCGTGAGATGTCTTCCAACTTCCACGAGCAATACTTGAGTGGTGGAAATCACTTTTCGCTGTAATTGCGTCATCAACCAAGTCCCACCTGTGCTCAGATCAATTAGCAATGTCGGGCCGACGTCCCCCCGTTATCAGTAGGAGAGAGAAGCCGTGCCGGCGGCATATATCCGCCACTGGCAACTACGACTCGGCTTCCCGCAGGAAGCCAATGATCTGTTTCCGTAAATCTCTTCTTCATGTCCAATCGCCTGTCATGTGTGATTGGACTCCAGAGTCAGATGCTACTCAAATCCGGTAGGAGGTCGCCCCCATGTCGTTTGCTGCATGGAATCAAGACCGTTCGTCATCAACTGCGCTCGAAGCAACCCTGGCTCAAGTTTTTCCAGCCATGCGTGCACCGCGTGCGATAGAACCTTTTCTGACGGTTGCGTTGTGAGGTCTCCTTCGCATCAAGCCTTTGGTGGAAAAAGCAACTTGTGCAGTACGCGAGATTTCTCGAACGCATTGCACAACTTCATCTCTGCGATGACCTTGTCCAGGTCCTCGTAGTCAAATGCAGCGGTC
>JACCDH011352850.1_pt1 | contig 19308 bp, 15 predicted proteins | sample 7442481 | NCBI WGS metagenome assembly JACCDH01 (sample SAMN15323433, study PRJNA562643) | freshwater metagenome | isolation source: river surface water | place: USA:Blue River Watershed | collected 2017-08-15 | reverse complement strand
TCCTTGCGCATCCAACACAACTACCTTGGCAAGCGTTTCACTGAAGTTCACAAAGCCATTCGTAGGATTCGGATACGCTATAATTTTTGCATCCGTATTGGTTTGTAGACCAAGTATATCCATAAAAATACTGTCTTGAATGCTACAACCATTCGCATCGGTAACCCAAACCGTGTACATACCTTCTGTGAGGTAGACCGCTAAGCTTTCGGTTTGGTTGTTAGGATCAGACCACAGGTATTGATAAGGGGCTGTTCCGCCGCTGACTGTCGCAAGGGCCATTCCGTCAAATGCAGATGCAGAAGTAGCCAAAGTGGTGCTCAGGCTGAGATTGAGTGGCGTTGGTGCTGAGATTTGAATGGTTTGGGCAGCAGCTGTGCAGCCGAGCGTATCGATAACCGTCAATACATAAGTACCTACAGACATATTGTCAAACAAACCAGAACTATTCACTAGCGAACCGATTTGATAGGTGTATGCGCCGTTTCCGCCTGTTGCCGTGGCAATAATTTCTCCGTCCTGAAGCCCAGCGCAGGAAATTTGCTCGACAACATAAGTACTATTGAGCACTTCTGGCTCTGTGATTTCATAGAGGAGTGTATCGTAACAAGGGCGCGCATCGTGGACCAACACTTCATAAGAACCTGTCGGTAAACCTGCCACCGAGGCCTCTGTAGCGCCATTGCTCCAGGCATAAACTACCGGAGCAGTTGCCGTACTCACATCTAAGGAAATCAGGCCATCTGAACCCCCATTGCAACTCACCATTTGAAGTGTTGCATTATTGACAATTGGCGCTGAAAGCGGTACAAAAACGGAGTCAACTACAACACATCCGTTGGTATGTGTAATGGTAACGGTATTCCATCCTTCTGAAACCGAAAGATTGGTTTTGCCGCTCACGCCATTTTCCCATAAAAATTGGCAGGTACTGAACATACAAGGGCAACCTGAACTGTTTACAACTGCCTGGCCATTGTTTCCACCTGGGCAGGTTGGTGCAACAAGTCCACCAAAGGTGATCACAAACGGATCGACAAGCGTTGTGGTGTAGAGTTCATAGCAACCTGTTTGGTCTGTCACTTGAAGCGTGTAGGTACCCGCTGGCACGTTGGTGAGTTGTGGGGCGGTACTGCCGTTAGACCACAAATACGTATAAGGAGCCGAGCCTAGATTTGCATTTGGGGTAATGACACCCGATGCACTGCCGTTACACCAAGGTTGAACCACCGCAACATTAGACAAAATACTACCCGGCCCACAGTTGGTCGTTAGATTGAAATACACCCCATTATTGAGCGTTCCCAAGTAAGAAGCCCAAGCCAAACCTGCATTCGGAAAAACAGCATTCAGCTCTACCCTATTGAGGTAAACACCCTTCCACCCCATTGGATTCAGACTATCTTTTTTCACGACATAAACTAAATCTAATAGTGCATCGTTGTCCAGATTGACAAAAAGTGGCGTAGACCCAATATTGACGCCGGTCTGATAATTAGTTAGGGGCGTAATGCTATTGGACACAAAATTGAATACCTCTAAACGGTGTTTCCAGGTACCACTTTGCATATAGTTCACCGATAAAATGGCTTCATCCCGACCATCGTTATTGAGATCAATTGCATTGCCAGAGGCAAATTGCAAAGCGCCGATACTATCTTTCAAAACCTCCTGACCCGTTGCGCCATCGAGCAACACTTGGTAATAATCGGTATAAGATGAACTTGTTCCTTTTGCCAATGACAAAAATACATCCGGAACAGCAGAGCCCGTAAAATTGCCGATAACCGGCTCGGCACTAGACTCCGTATTTGGAAGATCATAGCTCCACATGGTGCTCCAATTCGCTCCTTTGATCTTTGCAACCTTACCGCCGTAAGACTGAATAATAATGTCGTATTGCCCAGAAGAATTTTTAATCAAGGAAGCCGGTGCAACAAAACCCAATTGAGCATCACTCATTAAAGGAATGGAGGGCGCGAGCGTATTGTTGAGCAAATGCGTCAGCTGGCAAGCCCAAAAGCTGCCACCAAGTGTTTCACCGCCAGTTCCGTACAAAACCCACTGGGTTCCATTCCCCTGGATGTCTGATACCAAAGCAGAACAGTAGGTCTCGGCGCTATCCGGCACAACTGCCTTGGCCAAAAGCTGACCATTCAAGCTATTGACCACCATCAAATGCCCTGGAGGCCTAGTGGTATCCCAAACGGGTGCAGCGTGGTCACCACCGTTCGCCACTAAAATGTCTTGCAAGCCATCACCACTGACATCTGCAATAAATTGCGGGTTGTAAAAATTATAAAGTCCGCTGTCGGCCGGGTTGGTATTGTAGGGGAAGTAATCCCAAAGCAAATTGCCATTGGCACCGTTGATGGCCAATAATTGTGCTTGGCGGCCCACCATAAAAACATCTTTAATGCCGTCGTTGGTGATGTCCATAAAGATCGCCGAACCAAATACTTCATTTCGAGAGGCGCGTTTCCAAAGCAAGTTGCCATTCAAACCATTATAAGCCATGATACCGTTATTACTGGCCACGCCATCTGTACCGCCACCCAAAACGATATCTTTGATGCCATCGTTGTTGAGGTCACAAGCCCTAGCCGACGAAAGTGTCGGGATCGAATCGGTAAAGGCCTGCCAGTTTTGCCCTATAACAAGCGTTGATGTAAAAAAGGCAAATAAAAGAAGTATCGATTTAAACATGGTTTTCAATTTGAACAAGGTAAATTTAGGCAATTATCACTTGAAACTACTATTTTTGCAGCCTCACCTCGGTGAAATTGGCTCCGTGGCGCAACTGTATAGCGCACTGGATTTCGGCTCCAGCGGTTGGGGGTTAGAATCCCTCCGGGGTCACAATTAAAGTAATAATGCGCCTGATTAACAATACGTTACAGGCGCATTTATTTTTCAGGGTAAACATAAGGTAAACAATTGAAGGACGGGTTCGTCCGAAAAAAGCTGAAAAATCCGGCGGAAAAATCTAATAACACCTACCCCCCACCTTTATTTTAAAGCATTTTTCTTTTGATCGAGCAGCTGTGAATTGGGGGATTACCTAAAATCTGAAATCATTTGATTAGATTTGAGTTTAGAACTTCTTCAACCCATAGTTGACTATTTTCAGATGAACATGAGCCCTTCCAATTTTCTTACTTTTTCACAGGAACAATCAACTAGAAACAACAAAGAAAAAGGCAATGCTTTTGAGCAGCTCGTTTATGCTTATTTCAAATTAGAACCCAAATATGCATTTTACGATGAAGTTTGGCCGTTTTCAGATGTACCTTCTTTGGTACTGCAAGAGTTAAAATTACCTAGTCAGGACATTGGAATTGATTTAATTGCAAAGATGGGTGATGAATATCATGCCATTCAATGTAAGTACCATCAGGATAATTCACAATCAGTCACCTTCAAAGAGGTATCAACTTTTATTTCATTACTAGAATCAAATCCAAAGATTACTCAAGGATACATTTGTTCAACAGCTGATATTACTTCACGGGTGTTTAATAAGTTAAACACGAAGCCAATAAATCTTTTATTGAATGACACCTGGGCTGATTTAGATGCAACCTTTTTCGCCCGTTCAAAGGCATTTTTTGAAGGCAAAAAACCAAAAGAGCTGGTTTCATTCAAACCTAAAGACCATCAAAAGAAAGCACTAAAAAACGCCAAGAATTATTTCATAAAGGAAAACAATAGTCGAGGCAAGTTAATTTTCCCTTGTGGTGCTGGAAAGAGTTTGACTGGTTATTGGATGACAAAGGAATTAGCATCTAAGAAAACGATTATTGCTGTTCCAAGCCTTTCGCTCGTTAAACAAACTTTAGAGGTTTATTTAAGAGAGGTAGTTGCCACAAAACGTTCTGTTAAATGGCTGTGCATTTGTTCCGATGAAGGCATCGGGAAAGATGATGACGTAGTTTATTTTACAGAAAACATTGGTGTCCCTTGCCAAACAGATCCGGAGTATATTAAAAAATGGCTGGATGAAAATAGAGATGAAGAGATTTTCATTTTTACGACCTATCAAAGTGGACGTATCATCGCCGAGATATCTAAGGAACTAGACCTATCTTTTGATTTAGGTATTTTCGACGAAGCGCATAAAACTGTTGGGGCGAATAAGAAGTTGTTTAGCCATTTATTGTTTGAGCAGAATATCTCCATTGCCAAGCGCGTATTCATGACAGCTACAGAACGCTTTTACAAGGGTTCTAAGGATGATATTATTTCCATGGATGACGATGATATCTACGGCGACACATTCGCTCACATGAGCTTTAAAGAGGCAATCGAGACAGGTTTGCTCACCGATTACAAAGTTATTACCATTGAAATTCAAAAATCTGAAATTGCCGAGTTTATCCGCGAGAATAATTTAGTGCAATTAAACGATAAATGGAAGAAAGAAACTGAGGCAAGATCAATGGCTTCTATGTTGGCACTAAGGAAAGCAATGAAGATGTTTCCTATTAAAAATGCAGTATCCTTTCACTCCTCTATTGATAAAGCTGTTCGAAACAAAGAACTTCAGCAATATATTACCGATACATACGATTATCAACCCATTGACACTTTTACAGTCTCAGGAAAGCAAGCCACTTCTAAACGAAATAGCATAGTACAAGAATTTGCTCGATCAGAACATGCACTGATTACCAATGCACGTTGCTTAACTGAGGGTGTCGATGTGCCAAACATTGATTGTATCATTTTCTCTGACCCTCGAAAAAGCAAAGTTGATATTGTCCAGGCCTTAGGTCGTGCTCTTAGAAAAAAGGAAGGTAAAGACTGGGGATATGTAATTTTACCGATCATCTACGATGACACTACTCAAGAGATTGACAACGAAAACTTCCAAGAAATACTTTCAATTGTAAGAGGGCTTGCATCCAACGACGAACGCATAGTAGAGTACTTCAAAGATAAGGCACAATCAAATTCTAAAAGAGAAACTAAGAATGACCAGTTCCATTTAGAGGTCTTTTCAGATTTTGTTGATGAACAAGAACTAGCTAACCAACTTCAAATCAAACTCTGGGAAAAACTCTCACGATTTTCTTGGATGCCTTTCGAGGAGGCAAGATTGATTGCAAGGGATTTAGGATTGCATTCATTTTCACAATGGCGAGAATTTTCTAAGTCTATTAAAAAGCCATCTGATATTCCAGCTAGCCCAAATCAAGTCTATAAAAATGAAGGTTGGATCAGTTGGGGAGACTGGCTTGGCACTGATGTGATTTCAACCAAATATATTGAATTTACTTCTTTTAATGAAGCGAGAAAATACGCAAGAAATCTCAAATTAAATTCTGTTGGGAAGTGGTATTCTTTAAAATCAAAAAGACCAAATAATATTCCTTCTTCACCTCAGAAAACCTATGAAAGTAAAGGATGGAAAGGGTGGGAAGATTTTTTAGGACTGAAAAATTATCGTGGAAATGATATCGAATGGCTACCATTTGAAATTGCTCGTGAAAAAATTAGAAAAGTTGGTTTAAAAACAGTCAATGATTGGTATGAATATGCTCGTACAGAAGATTTGGATAAAAGAATTCCAAGAGCCCCAGAAGTCATTTATAAAAATGATGGATGGAAGGGAATAGGTGATTGGATTGGTACATATAAAATTGCGGACCAATTTAGAGAATATCTAACTTTTGAAGAAGCAAAAAGATTCATGAAAATAAACGGAATTAATTCAGAAAAAGAATGGATTTCTTTTAGAAAGAAAAATTCGATTGAGAATATCCCATTTAAATTAGAGCGAACTTATTCAAAACAGTGGTTAGGTGTAAGAGATTTTTTCGATTCACAAATATTCACTTATGAAGAAGCGAAAGAGTTTATCCAAAAATTCAATATCAAATCTTCAAGAGATTATTTTAATTTTATTAAAACGAAAGATTCAGTAATAAATCTACCAACTGTTCCAAACAGAGTTTATAAAGATGATGGCTGGATAGATTGGAAGACCTTTTTAGGATATAATGAAAGAAAGACTTCTAAAAAAATTTACTTAGGATTTGAAGATGTAAAAAAATATTGTCAATCAAACAAAATTAGTAGTCAAAGAGAATATTTAGATCATTTAAAAAAAAATCCAAATCTGATTAGTCAAAATAATTTCTCGTCAAAACCAGAAAGAGTTTATAAATCTGAATGGAAAGGCTGGGCAGATTTTTTAGGGAAAAATGAAAATAAATAAAAATGGCTAAACCTATTTTAAATTATAACGAAAACATCTCCATCAATACAGTCCTAAAATTGTGTAGTTAACAATTGAGGCTGAGGAGACCAAAAATAAATCAAAATCTCTTTCTAAACTCAATGGTAGTTTTAACACAGTTAAAGAATTCAGTCGTTTATTCTTCAAAGAAAATGGAAATAGCTGCGTTGACGGTGTAGAATTTGCACAAAAGTTAAAATTAAAAAGCGTAAAAAAATGGTTCGACTCTACAACAAGTTATAATTTGAAAAGCAATATTCCTATAAGTCATGAAAAAGCATACAATTCAAAAGGTTGACTTAGTTGGGAAGAATGGTTTGTGAAAACACCTGGGAGGGACGGTAATTATTTAAATTTTAATGATTTTATAAAGTATATTAGGATTCTTGACATTCAATCTAAAAAGCCAAAAGCAAAATATTTAGAGTGGATTGGTTGGAATGATTTACTGAAAACGTAACGATTATTTTTTGGTTAATAAATTTTTATATTTTGAAGAAAAAGATATACTACATATACCTTTTAATTAATTCTCTTGATGAACAGGTTTTTTACGTAGGTAAAGGATTTGAAAGACGTATGTATTGGCATAAATCTCATGCTTTAAAAGGAAGCCACCACAATAAGCATCTTCAAAATAAAATTCGGAAATTACTACAAGAAGGAGGGAAAATTATTTACCAGAAAATATTTGAGAGCGAAGATGAGAAGTTAGTATTTGAGTGGGAAAGAGAGACTATAAAAAAAATTGGATTCGAGAATTTATGCAATTTAACTGAAGGTGGTGAAGGCTCTTCAGGTTTCTTGCACAGTGCAGACTCGATTCAAAAGATGAAGCGTATTGCTGCATCAAGAAATTGGATTGGTGACAAAAATCCAAATTTTGGTGGCGGTAATTGGTCAAAGGAATCCAAAAGAAAATTTAGTGAATTTAAAAAGCTGAACACTTTGGCTGAAAAAAACTCATTCTTTGGGAAATCACATTCGGAAGAGGCAAGATTAAAAATGTCCGAATCTCGAAAAGGAGAAAAACATGTTTTTTTTGGAAAAAAAAGAGCTGAACATTCTAAAATAATGGCAGGTGAGGGCTCTCCAACGGCTAAACTTACATTTGAAATTGTAAAAACTATTAGAGAAGAATATAAAGAAGGAAAGAAATCATATAAAGATCTCGCCATTCAATACAAAGTTGATAAAACGACAATTGCAGACATTGTAAAAAATAGAACTTGGAAATTACAAAATGAATAATATTGAACAATACAATTACAATCGCATTGTAATCATAGGTAATGGGTATGATCGTGCTTTAGGAATGGCAACATCGTATAAAGACTTCTTGCTAGATTATTTTAAGCATTGTATAAAATCAGCGATGCATGCGCGTTACAAAGAAGACCCAGTAATTTGTATTGAGCTTATAAAATATCATAATAATGATGAAGTCTTGAAACATGTTGAAAGCATAACGGATTTAAAATTATTATTAGAATATTGTGAGGATAGAATCAAAATTAGCTATAGGTCAGAATTTCTAAGTTTAATGCTTGAGAAATTTGAACAAGATAATTGGGTTGATCTGGAAAGTCTTTATTTCAAATTGTTAACTAAGAAAGTTGAGCAAATTAAAAAAACCGATTTTTTGAACAGAGATTATTCCGAAATCATCCAACTGAATATTGTTTTTGATAGCCTAAAATTAGCGTTAGAAAGATATATTAAGAAAATTGATAGAGTATTCGATATTGATTTTTCCAAATCTTCACTTCATAACCTTCATACAAAATTTAAGGAAAAACAATATAACTCTAAGGCATATATTTCACATCAAAAAACAGATATAGAAATAGGTGATCCACAAAAAATTCTCTTCGTCAATTTTAATTACACCAATTCTCTAAAAAAAGTAATCTTTTCTACTTTTAATCATTTGAACTCCCATGTATTGCATATTCATGGCCAAATAGAAAATGAAAAGAATCCAATTATATTTGGTTATGGGGATGATACTCATGCGTTCTACAAGGAACTTGAATTTGAAGACTCATCTGAACCCCTAAGACATATTAAGTCATTCCATTATCCAAAAACAGAAAACTATCATACACTATTAGATTTTATGTCATCGGACAACTTTGAAGTTTTTATTGTGGGACACTCATGCGGATTATCAGATAGGACTCTATTAAAGACTATTTTTGAAAATACAAATTGTGTTGCAGTTAAGATTTTTCATATGGGAACAAATGAAGATCATTTCTTGAAAAACATTGCTATTTCACGCCACTTTGAAAACAAGGCTGAATTAAGAAGAAAAATATTGCCTTATGACGAATTTGCGTTTATCCCTCAAAATACTTTTTAATCATCTATTCAGACAGTAATTACCCTCTGATAGTTAAACTCATATTTTGATTCAAAATGTAAATGCAGAAAATTAACTAATTGAATACTGCAGTTAATTTATTTTAAATCATTATTTCTTACCAAAAATGTTGGTTTATTGATCTTGTTAAAACAACTGTTTTCATTTTTAGAAGTCAGCGTGTAAGATAATAAAAAAACATATCTTGGCGAGCTGTCCAAAATTCATCCCATGAATAACCTAAATCACTTACCGGATCCATCATCTTACCTCCAAAACCATGTTTTAAATTTAAAATATCATGACCTAATTCATGATATAGCACATACCAACGATGGGCAGGACTGGATAAAAACCAATTGTCACGGTCAATTTTAATACTCACAATCTTATCATTGTTGATTCCATAGCTTAATCCTAAAATGCCCTCTTCTAAATCAGTAAATTCAACATTAATTGATCCTGGAATTATTCTTAATCCATTAAGATTTGCATCTGTAATAAATAGGTTTACCATCCCCTCTATATCGAATGTATTAAAATCTTGAAGATTCTTACCAGCTATTATATAATCTTGAGTTGGAAGGGCTATGTACTCATTCAGAATAATATCAAAAGAAATACCTGCATTCGTAAAACTTGCGTTGCGATATATGAGGTAATCAGCTTCTCTACTATAATTTTCAAATTTGATTTCAACATTGTTTGAATCTATGCGATTAAAAACATCTCCTTTGATTCTCATTTGGGAATAATAATATTTATTAAAAACAGACAAGGTTTGTTTGTCTTGAACAATAGAGGTGTTTTTCAATTCAGAAAAGATTTCACTATCTATTGGATTTGTTATGTTCACCATATTGGGCACTGCAAACCCAATAGTTTTATTCAAACCAACAATTGCTTCATTCTCAAATACAAACTCAAAAATAATATCAATTGGATAATTTGGCTTTTTACATCTAATTGACTTCTTGGTTAGTCTCTCATTCTGCCCTAAATAAACTAACCCGTTTAAATCCATATACTCAACTAATTCATTTTCATCCAAACTTCGCCAGTTCTCCAAGTTGTAATTTACAAGAGTCACATACTCTGGGTTCTGAAAATAGAAGAATTGTGAATAGCCGCTGTTTAGAAAACCAATGAAGATTGAAAAAATGATTAACCGACTCATCTTTGGGGTAAACAATATAACATCAGCTTCTTTTCTGATTTGTCAAGTGAAAATGCCAACTGTTGATTAGATAACTTCCAAGCAGTTGAAATTGCCTGGCTACCTGTCACATTATTGGTAGGTACGCCATAGATACTTTTAAGCTTGGTCAAAAGTAAGTTATAATCACGATATGCATTATTATCAAAGTCTTGTTGATTTAAATACACTTTACTAGCAATACACATCGACGGAAGCAAATAGTGAAAATCTCCAGATTCCCCACGTGGAAAGTAAATTACAACTTTCGGCAAACCGAGTTCAATAAACTGTGACAAACTCTGTGTAATTGAAGGAGGAAAAGGTATATTCTCGGCACTAGGATTTTCAAATTGAAATTGTTGATAGCTCGCCTTACTTGCATTTGTAAGAGTATAGAAATCCTTATTTAAGTCTATTCCAAAAAACAAGAGTGAGGAATGACTTGATCCTGTTTGACTTTTTGAAGTCCCTTTGATGCACCGTACAGAACACCCATTTCCATTACTATGATAACCACCACGGATTCCCGGAGCTATGTAGTTAACTGAGAATGGATATGACATACTTTCAGACTTAGGAGTAGATGACCACCATTCTCCTGTAATTCCATTTTTAAAAAACTCACCATCTGACCATCGACAAGACCCAGGCAAAGCATTAAATCCTATACTATTTATTCCATTACCGCTAAATGGTTTAATACTATTTTTTGGATTTCCCTTACACGCAGAGCAATTTGGCATTAAATCACTTTTCCCTTTACATTCTTGGCACCCATAATTGTTCCATCCACTGGTGCTCTTTATTATTTCAGAAATATCTTCTCCTAAATATCCCTCAAATAAGCGCCAGTCCTGAGATGATGGAATGTAATAACCCTCAGGAGCTAAACCTCTCGGATCATTTACGGCATACCAATTATACAATTTACCAAACTTCTGACCATTAGAAGGGTCATTAAATAGATAACACCATGCAGGCTGCTTATTTTCTGAAGCTCTATTCCATTCATCATTTGTTTTTGCCTGAGGAATTAGGTCTCCATTTCTAAATCTATCAACATTTAGATTTTCTGCCATCCAAGTTTGAGTACCTATTACAACAGTTTTATATGTTTGCCCATTAACATCTGTGACCTGTCCAAATAAAACATTTATTGTTGAAAAAATGAAAGTCAAAACTAATGATCGTAACTTTAATCTTTGTTCTAAGTTTTTGAAATAGATTCTTGTATTAAACATTTTTAGGGATTTTTTAAAAGATTAGTCTTGAACGTATTTCAAAACCTCAAAATAGAAATCTTCATTCTCTTTCAACTCTGAATAACTTGGCTTCCCGATCTCAATAGTAAATTTTCCGTTTGAGTATATTGCAGAACCATATTTCGGGTAGTCTTTTGGATAAAATGCACCTGCACTTGAAATATTAATTGGTTGTCCATTAATTTGAAAGTTTCCACACTCAAATTTAGCGTAAGGCATTTGATTTATGTTTATTCTTTTGCCATATAACTCAAAAAACAAAAACTGTGATGAACTAAGTGTTAGTTGATCGCCAGGAAAGGCCAATGCCCCGCAATTGTAGGTCTTCTTTGTTTGATGATCATAAACGGTCATTCGAACGATGGAATGTTTAACGAAATTGATTGTTGTGTTCTTATTTATTTTTTCAATTTTAAAGGTGTATTTACCTTTTGTCCAATTGAGCGCATTCCGAACAGAGACAAAATCTCCTTCGTAGCCGCTGCTTTCACAGACTCCACTCGAATCCATGTAAATAGCCTCTGGACTTCGTTCATCCCATCTCGAGAAAATCATGGCTCTTCCAATTTCCGTAAATGCGGTCTTTTCATTGTTATGGTTGGCATTCTTGTAACCACCCGTATGAGTTTGGATGCCACCATAAAACAGAATATCATTTAAATAACCGGAACCAAACGGCGCCAAGTATAGATACGTATCATTCGGAATTGGCGTTAAAATGTTCAAATCAACTGAATAGCTTTTAAATACATAATCAGTGTCCAAATAAAACTCGACATCAACAATGTGCCATGGTGGGGTCATGATAAAATCACCTAGGTATTTATTCTCTTGGAAGTAGCCTGTTTTAACTTTGCCACTTGCGTCTATTTTTGACCCTATACCACTAGGTTGATGAAATTCCGTTTGACCAATATAAGTCTCCCCATTTGGTAATTTTAGCTTTTCAAATTTTACCTCAGGTTCAAGAGGAGATAACTCACCCTGGCCATGCGAATACAATGAAAAGAAAAAAAGTATTAAAACTAAAATTGAATAGTATCTCAATGCTATCATTGTGGCTTTGAATTTAGAATTTCTTTTGTTCGTTAAATTAAACAAACTATTAAACAATTCCTGATCAACATCAGAACTACTCTTACCTTAATCTACTAGCGTATAATAGTTTGCAAGGTAATATATGCCACCAGCTTCAAGAACTTGAAAGGCTAAGACAATATTTGAATTTGAGCGTTTAAATAAGGTCAATCCATTGGAATATGACGGTTGAATACCCGTATTTCGTGATTGTTCATTAATCACTTTTTCTAGTTCAACCTCTGCCTTGTATTTCGACGGATATGCCGTGAAATATATAATACTTGTAAGCTTGTAGTTTGTAAATACGTAAGAGATTTTACTGCCATCTCCGACACAGTAAGTCAACGATTTTCCTGAGCTTTCCTCACATGGTTTTAATGATTGTGAATTTTTAACATCTGAATAATAAATTTTCCCTAAATCTTCCAATCCAATCTGTTTTCTAGATTGCGCTTGAGAGAATTGGGCTAATAGACAGAATATTGAAATTAATATGGTCGTTTTCAAATTTTGGTTATTTGATATTTATTAGAGTCCCGGAAAAGCTAGTCATGACTTGGCTTTTATTGATTTTAGGGTCATAAATTAAACTGTATAAGTCTTTTCCCTCAATATATTCAAAATGGTGGGTTAGTGTGTTCAAACAATACAAAAATGAGACATCATACCCCTCTAAAGCTCTTTCTGCTCTTATGATATACATGTATCGATCATCTGCGGGATTAACATAATAAGCCGCAAAAAATAAGTGTTTCCCCTTGTTAAATTCTAGTTCTTGGGTAGGAAAGCGGTTACTCTTAATCACGCTTAGTATATATTTTTTGACTTCTGGTTCTTTATCAAGATGAATAAAGTAATTACCTGATCCCATTAAAATCAAGTCATCTTCCATGTAGTGATATTGAGCATACCCCGTAAATGATACAAGGAATAAGAACATGGTGACTAGGTTAGTTTTCATTATGACTCTTTCGCTTTTCAATAGGTTTATCTTTTTGGTATAGATATGGCAGGATCATATATCACGGATATTCTGCCATCATTTTCTGTGATATCATAAAAATATCGATAACGATTTTCCATGTGGTAACAAATGATATTATAGCCAGGTTTATTATAACGCGCTGAACGCATACTGTGTATGATATACACAAATTCGCTATTCAATGGATCAACTATAGAGATTGTGGTCAAAAGATTTGATCCTTTAGTGAACATCACATCATATGACAGCTGATTATCGTTTAGCGTTTCTAAGATTATACGTTTTGCATCTACATCTCTTGGGACAAATGTGTAAAATGTACCTTGTCCAAATTCTTCATATTTCTGCATAACCTTCCACTGAGCATGTGCAAAATCAGCCAACAAAATAAGTATGATTAGTATTTTTCTCATTAGTAGATGATAGAGTATTTAGTTTTCCTTTTTGTAGGTCATAATGAGTTCATCATTTTCAATTGTCCAGTCTTGATTAATTCGATATTCAAACCAAGATTCATACCCACGTCTGGTTTTAATAAAATAGAATAGATATACGTGAGTAGGGTCCTTTTCTTCTACGTAATAATTAAAATACATAAGTCGGTATTTTTCAGTGTAATCTTTCTTATCGAATGTGAAATAGTTGTATGTCATGATATCTTTGAATCCTGCTAAGGCAATGTCTAAATCAACATCTACGCGGTAGAAAGCTGTATCGCCAATCGAACTGAATGTTGGAAATTTCCACTGGGCATTCGCCGTACCGGCACAGAGTAAGCAGATTAATAGGATTTTTTTCATGTTAAGGGGTGTTAGGAATAATGTAAAACAGTTAAAAAGAATTAAAATACTGTGTCAAATATATTGTTTAAAAGCGAAAACGGCAAATATGCCGAACTTATACTATTAAACAAGGCGACATTTGCCTATGCCACAAGAATTTTTGAAAAATATTGGTATTGTCATTCAAAAAAGATATGTGTTGTTGTATAAAAGCAAATTAGAGTTTTCTATAGCCTCTGACATAGACGAACGAACAATCAGACGCGTGTTACAAGGAAATCAAAATGTGAGTATCGTGGTTTTATCAAAAATTGCCAAAGCACTTAATACCTCTATATCAAGTATCATTATAGAAGCCGAAATGTTGTGAATCGTTACAGACTTAATAGATTATTCATTGCCAAATTCACCTTCTCAGAATAAAGTTTTTTCCCTGGGTTAATGTATCTGTTGTAAAAATTCTAGAATCGCATCATTCAAGCGGTCCAATTGGGTATATTCTTATTGAATGTCAAGTTACTCAGTAAGCCCGTCATTATGGATGGTGCTCTCAACCTCCAACTTACAATTCCTGTCGCCTAACCTGATGGTTCAATATTTGACTCCTACAAATGGCAATCAGTTTAGTGAGAGCGAAGTAAATTAAGTTAATATCAGGGCAAAGGCTTTCTCAAATAGAACAACAGGAGTTTCTTGGTTTAAAACGGCTAAATAAGGCTCATCTTTTGTGAACTGCCTCAAATGTTGATATACTGTCACGCTTTGCTGCCTAAATGAGCTTCTAGAATAGTGAACATCATGTCGAAGCATTTCGAGTACGGTCATACTTTAAATATAGTTACTTACTACTACTACTACTACTACTACTACTACTACTACTACTACTACTACTACTACTACTACTACTACTACGATTATAAAGTCCTGAATAGATTACTTTTTCTTTTCTATTTTTTTTTCTTGACAGCACTGGGAATTGGCGGTAATAGTAGTAAAAAAGCCCCATCTCTGGGGCTTTAGAAATTAAAAAAATCGTTGATGACTAATTTACCCTATAGTACTTCTTATCACCTTTTCTAATGTATTTACCGATGTCATTGTACTTGCTTTCTAAAAATGCTTCAATATACCTACGTACATTATTTCTATGAATGTCTTTAGTCCAACTATGCCTCTGAAAATACTCATGTATCTGCATACAAGAAAACACAGCTTGAGGCTCTTTAGAATAGTTAAGAATGGCATCTCTTATGATTTCAAAATTATACTCGTTACAATAAAGTTCCTGTAAATCCTGCTCTTTATTATATTCAATCCTTAACAAGCCTTTTTGCAGATAAACTTGGCAGCACCTTACTAAGAAGCTATAGAACTTATCCCACTCGGCTTTATCCCATTCTAGGAAGAAAAGCTTATTAAATTCATTCTTTGGCTGATATGTAGCATTGTAGTATTCTGAAAATTTGTATTCTGCAAACCTTCCTAAGATAGAAGCATCCTCCTTATCGTATCTAAATATAAAGTTGGTTGTTATCATAAATTTAGGCGCTAAGTGAAATGGTATCGTAATCGCCTTCTGGCCTTTTACTTGACATGTAATATCTCCTGTAATTTGGGTAAATAAATCATGATAGTTGAAACTTGCCGGAACATCGTCAATAAGGTAATTAGAAAAAGATTCATCTAGATCACCCAAGTTGTGAACATAAGAATTTTTAAAGTCATTCCCCCCTTTATACATTGCTTTTCTTACCTTCGATATACCTTGAAATACTAGACTCTTCCCTCGCCTACCCTTTCGTTGATCCTCATTCGCGTTTTCGTCAGATAAAACAATGCAAATAGCATTACTTGGGTCTTTATGTGTACTTACTAGATAACCAATCATAGATTGAAATGCCTTAAAGGTTGTGTTTGAAGGCTCAAATAAATCACTCTTTGTGGCAGCCCGGAAAATAAAGTGTTCAAAATCACCAACAGTTGTGGTATAATCAAAGCGATGTGCCATTGAAGGGCTTTTAGAAAAATATCCATCAACATTGCCGTAGCTTACTAAATTAACTTTGTCTTTTGTTACCGTTGCTGCACCATTCTTAAATGGGATTACTATACTTGTTGATGAATCTTTATAGTAACTCAATTCCTTAGATTCCATCAACCTTAAACCCTCCACTATCTTTGTTTTGTACTCCTTCGCAATATGATTCCAAACCTTATCTCTTATAGCGACAGGTTCAAACACATTGTCTTTAAAGTAGCTAACAAGTTCTGATCTGTAAGGGAAGAAATCAACGGATTTATCAGAAGTACAAATTAGATGGATTTCATCATCTCCACGTGACACCCTAGTAAAGCCTTTATTAGTAAGAAAATCAGCATATTTCGTTGCTGTAGTATTTACCTTGTCTCCATTAATGATCTCGTAAAACCGTTGCTCGCTCAATGTAAATGGTTCAACTAATTTTTCAACGAATTCTATTCCATCGTAGGACAGATTTGTGCATTTTTTAAGTGTATAAATGGCATCATGGCACCGAATAAAATCTTGCAGGCTATTTGTGATTACAAAGTCATTTATAACCTGTTCCTCATATTCAAACATGAGTTTAGCAAAAGCACCTCTTTGATTGAATATCTCTGGAGTAAATACTTCCCGAAGAGCATCTCCATATACCACATTTAATTTTTTAATGATCTCTTCATAGGAAAGCGAATCACAATCATTATGCAAGTTTAGTAATGTGGCAAAAGTCTTTTTATCGATTTCCTTATATACTTCATATCGCTTATTAGTTTTCAAGATTTTATCAATAAATGAAGGTACAGCTGCCCTAATATCATACTCATATAGCTCAAGGCCAAGTTCATGTCTAAGTAAACCCATATTCTGAGTCACGGGATTATATTCTCTTCCATCCTGATACTTAATATTGAACCACATTTCATCTGATTCATTATAGACACCAAGTAATTTTAGATATGCGTAGAAAACTAATTGCTCATATCGATTTTGATTAATTTTATCTTTGAGTGTAATATCGCTCTGTAATTCTTTAATGTACTTCTCGACCTTTTTCTTGAATGGTGGTGGTACATTTTTCATCAATCTTACCTCATCTCTACTTTCTTTAAAAAATTCTAGGATCCTATATGTTTGTGTAGAAAATAGCGGATTCTTGCTTAAATGGTTTTCGGCATCAACAATTGCTCTTGTTCTTGGGGTTGCGTTTGGCATACAAACATACTCTGTCCTACCTGCTTTAAACCTAGTTTTTATCTCAGACTTATTGAGGTTAGCGAGAAGATTATTTCTTGTATTCATTTCTAAACTGTTTAGTTAAGTTATTAACTAGCATATCGTCTATGTCGGAATGTCGGTAAAAGAACTTCCCTTTAATCTGACTATAACTTAGGTATCCTTCGGTCCTCATTTTTTGGAGGGTTGATTTAGAAACACCTAGCATATTAGCTAGCTGATCGTTATTGTAAATAATGGTTTTGGGATCTACAAATTTTTGCTTTACGGAATCCCCGATTACTTCAATTTGCTTCACGATGTCGTGAAGACTTTCTTTTTTAATTAATACTTCCATCAAAAATATAAGGTTAAACAATATTCTTATATAATTGCAAAACAGATATTTGTGCAAAATATATAAACAATAACTTTAAGTAATTTGAGCGCTCTGGGACAAAGTTGCTCTAAGACTTTCAATTAAGAAAAAAAAGTTATTGAAAGTTAATCGGGGTTTTCAACATGGCATTTCTACAACCGTTTAGATATGGGCATTACAGAAGGAATCAACGTGCATGAGAAAGATATTCACATGACGTGTTAAGAGATTTAATAACTCAGATTTCTGCTCGAAACCACATACTAGTTCAATTTATCCATTGCACCATCCAGCTGTTGATTCACAATTTTAAGATAGACTTCAGTTTGTTTTACTGATTGATGTCCTAATAGTTTAGATACTAGATAAACGTCAATCCCTGTTGATAGAGCAAGTGTTGCAAAGGTGTGTCTTGCAGCGTGACTAGTTAGATTAACTGTCCATTTCAACTTTACGGCAATCCTCTTAAGGTTATTATTATAAGTAGTTGTTGCTACGGAAATTTGCTTGTCAAGGAGCTGAGGGTCGCTCTGATCACAATCATTTGGAATTATATTAAACAAGTACTCATCTTCGCCCTTTCCATTTGAATATCTAGAGAAAATTTCTTTAGAAATAGTTGTAAGCTTAATGTGCATTTGATCTTGGGTCTTTCTTACCTTAAAATTAAGATGGGTTTCAGTGAAATCTCCAACCTTCAAAAGCAAAAGATCTGATAGCCTTACACCTCCTGTGTATGAAGAAAACACAAACATATCTCTAACCTCACAAAGGCGTTTACTTGACAATTCAAGAGACCTTAATTTGTTTAACATCTCAATACTAAGAAATACCCTTGAAGTCTTTGCCGTTTGCAATGTTTTTCGTTGAAATGGATTGTCGTTACTCGTCAACAAATCTCGCTTTACGGCCTCATTTAATACCTGCCTTATAAATTTTAGATTAGAGTGAATTGTATTTGTTGAATTAGCCTTTTGAACTTTCTTACCGGCGACAATTTTACCATTTCTTAAATAGTCCTCATAAGCATTAATAAAGCTAAGAGTGACATCATGCAGTTCCAGATGTGGAGAGAACTTTTTTAGCTTATTGATAAAGGACGTACACTTATCGTAAGTACCGAAGCTGTTCTTTACCTTGTACCCTTCTATAATTTCATTAGCCAAATTGTAAAAATCAAAACTCTGATTCTTTTTACTTTTAATGGTATTCTTTAGTTGAGCAAAGTTTAAGGAAGGATCATCGATAAGTATATTCTCTACCAATCTGTAAATACGCTGATATTCTGAATTTATATTGTAGTTCATCTTATCTGGAGATTCAAGATGACTCCATGAATTCTTAGACTTAACAACTCTCAACTTTGCAGCATCCCATTCATTTGAATGAACTAAATACCCAGTTCCAAAGTACTGCACCTTTCGTCTGTAGGTGAGCCGAATATTAATTGGACATGCCCCCATTTTGTTTGGCTTGTCCTTTCTGTACACTATTGTTACCTTGAAGTTCATTTGATTTAGTTTAAAAAGGTAAACAAAAGGTAAACATTATATTTAACAAATAGACATAATTTATGTTATTTTTAATTGTTTAAACACTATAAACATTTAAAATCGTCCACTTTTACAGCAATTTAGCATAAAACAGAAATATATTTAGAATCCCTCCGGGGTCACAAGCAAAAACCCAGCACGTAAGTGCCGGGTTTTTTGTTTTTAAAGCGGGAATCAAAAATCAATCACAGTCAGAACTATCAGAATTATCGGCTAGCAAATGAGTTG
>JACCDH010013651.1_pt1 | contig 19310 bp, 31 predicted proteins | sample 7442481 | NCBI WGS metagenome assembly JACCDH01 (sample SAMN15323433, study PRJNA562643) | freshwater metagenome | isolation source: river surface water | place: USA:Blue River Watershed | collected 2017-08-15 | reverse complement strand
TTCATCAGCTGGTCTTCGGTTAGGCCGATTAGCTCGGATACGGTGTTGATGCCTTCGCGCTTTAGGCAGTTGTAAGAGCGAACGGTTAGGTCTAGCTCTTCAATTGGCATAGCAAGCTCTGGGCTCAGGGTTGCTTCGGTTGGAGCAGGGCCGATCTCGATACCTTCGGCAGCTGCGTTCAGCTCCTTGGCTAGACCGAATAGCTCAACCAAAGTGCTTCCGGCCGATGCGACTGCGTCGCGTGGGCTGATCGAAGGCTTTGACTCAACGTCGACGATTAGCTTGTCGAAGTTGGTGAACTCACCGGCACGAGTTGCCTCAACGCGGTAAGCAACCTTCAGAACTGGCGAGTAGATCGAGTCAACGGCGATTAGGCCAGCCTCTTCGCCGGTGCTGCGGTTCTGTGAAGCCTGAACGTAACCACGGCCACGCTCGATGATGAGTTCAACATCGAACTTTGACTTGGTGTTAAGGGTTGCGATTACTAGCTCTGGGTTGTGAACCTCAACGCCTGCAGGAGCAACGATGTCGGCGGCAGTTGCAGAGCCGGCACCGGTCTTGGTTAGGCGAGCAACAACTGGCTCGTCGTTGTCAGACGAAACAACTAGCTCTTTTAGGTTCAGGATGATCTCGGTGACATCCTCTTTAACACCCTCGATGGTGCTGAACTCGTGAAGAGCGCCAGCAAAACGAACGTGGGTCACAGCTGCGCCAGGAATCGACGAAAGCAGGGTGCGACGTAGCGAGTTACCTAGGGTGTAACCAAAGCCAGGCTCTAGTGGCTCCAGGGTAAAGCGCGAACGGGTGTCAGAGATTTTCTCTTCGTGAAGGGTTGGACGCTGTGCAATTAGCACTGTTGTTCCTTTCGTAGACATCCACTATTTGATGTCTATTTTTTAGGTTTTTCTCGCAGTGGCCACTGCGAGATTTATTCAGTTGGGTTTTGAAACTTGAAAAGCTAGTGGATGCGCGTTAGATGCGGCGACGCTTTGGTGGACGACATCCGTTGTGAGCCTGTGGGGTCACGTCGGTGATCGAGCCAACCTCGAGGCCTGCAGCTGCAAGCGAACGAATAGCGGTGTCTTTACCTGAGCCTGGACCCTTCACGAACACGTCGACCTTCTTTAGGCCGTGCTCCTGGGCCTTGCGAGCGGCCGACTCGGCTGCTAGCTGGGCTGCGAATGGGGTTGACTTGCGTGAACCCTTGTAACCGACGTCACCAGACGAAGACCACGAGATAACCGCACCGGTTGAGTCGGTGATCGACACAATGGTGTTGTTGAAGGTCGACTTGATGTGAGCCTGACCTACGGTGATGTTCTTCTTCTCTTTACGACGAGGCTTGCGTGCTGCGGTACCGGCTTTTGCCTTAGGTGCTGCCATGACTGTCTCCTAAATTCTTCTCTTGAGAGTGGACGCTCTAGCCGGGGCTACTAGCGTGCCACCTTCTTCTTGCCGGCTACGGTGCGCTTTGGACCCTTGCGAGTACGAGCGTTGGTCTTGGTGCGCTGACCGCGCACTGGGAGTCCCTTGCGGTGACGGATACCTTCGTATGAACCGATTTCAACCTTGCGGCGAATGTCGGCTGCAACGTCGCGGCGAAGGTCACCTTCAACCTTGAAGTTGCCTTCGATGAAGTCACGGATTGCAACAAGCTGGTCATCGGTCAAGTCTTTGACGCGGATGTTCTTGTCGATCTTGGTTTCGGCCAGAATCTGAACCGAGCGAGTACGGCCAATGCCGTAGACATAAGTTAGGGCGATTTCGACGCGTTTCGCGTCTGGAATATCTGCTCCGGCAACACGTGCCATGGGATTTCTCCTTGTTGTTTAGAAGGTCTGCAGCAGCGCATCCGTGAGATTTGACTCTCTCGGCTCCCGCCTTCTCGGGAGGTGACATCTTTGTTTATAACTCGGATGTTGCGTTGCCTTGTTTTGCTATTTAGTTGTAAATCTTTGAAGAGTGCTTAGCCCTGGCGCTGTTTGTGGCGTGGGTTTTCGCAGATCACCATGACGCGACCGTGGCGACGAATGACCTTGCACTTGTCGCAAATCTTCTTGACGCTTGGGTTAACCTTCATGTCTCTTATTTCTTTTGGGGTTCTTGCGAACCGGTTTTCAAGTCTTTACTTGTAGCGGTAGATAATGCGCCCACGGGTCAGGTCATAGGTGCTGAGCTCTACGATTACGCGGTCCTCTGGGAGGATACGAATGTAGTGCTGGCGCATCTTGCCCGAGATGTGCGCAAGGACCTTGTGACCATTGGTCAGCTCTACACGGAACATTGCGTTCGGCAGAGCCTCAACTACTGTGCCCTCGATCTCGATGACACCGTCTTTGTTGGCCATAAACTCACTTATCTACGTTGCTCGGTTGGTGGGCTTAAACGCACGCAAAACACCCAAACCTTGGAATAGGGATTGCGGGCAAACACACCGAAGTTCAATCTTACGGATATCTGCCGTAATTTGCTAATTAAATCTCTACACAGCTTTATGGTCGTTCCGCTTGACAGGGTGGCGGGGTGTGCGTACTGTTACCTTAACGATTGGGGGAATCGAAATGATTCGATTTAGGCAACTTGCAATCTTGGGGGTAACCACTCTTCTGCTAACGGCCACTGCGTCGGGGGCTCAGGCCTACTGGGCTTGGGGTGCGACTTGGACTAACCCTTCAGCCAGCAGGAATTTGGTAGTTTGGGACCCAGCTTGGAACACAACACAAGCTCCAGCTTTCCCCTCGGGAGCAATGCGATGGGACAATCTACCGGGATCTTCGCTCAACATCTCCGGGGCCACCTTTACCAGCACATCGGCAACGTTTGCAAGTGCTAGGTTCAAAGTTCAAAAACTCTCTGCAAGCACATGGCCCTATGGAATCGAGTACCCCGCGATAACGTGTCGGGTCATAAACGATTGCTCAGACGTTTCAACTTTAACCGCCCAGGGCTCCAATGAAGCGATTGTCAAGTTCAACAGCAACTTCTCGTTCGGCAACAACTGGCTTCCCGAGTACTACACGCTAGACCTTGAAACTGTTCTCGTTCACGAGCTTGGGCATGCGCACGGGCTTGGACATCCGTGGCAGAAATACCCAGGCTACACAATGACTTCCGAAGAGAATGCCAGCGTGATGAATGCGACCTCTACAACTAAACGAGTCCCAAAACCCGACGACATTCTCGGCCTAGCCGCCATCTATTGAGAAGAGAGAACGAATGAACAAGAAACATCTAGCTGCAATTCTGGCAATTGCTTTCGCCACTGCGACTCTTACGGGGTGTCAATCAACTAGCGAGAGCAAGGGTCTGACGATCTCCGCTGAAGAGATCCAAGAGATGAAGGACTTTGGCAAAGTCGATGGGTTTGTTTTGAGTGGAGATCTCGAATTCATAGCAAAATTTGGGAGTTCGGCGCAGAACCAAAGCCAGCGAATTCTTGGAACCGTAGTCGACGTACTTAGTCCAGTAGTGCTGCAGGTGAACTCCACCGAAACGTCACCGTGGGTGCCGGTAAAAATTCGGGTTGAGCAGTCGGACCCCAAGCTCGGCAATGAAACTTACTTGGTGCGGCTCTTCGCAAACTCTGAGAACATGCCCGACGTCTCGAGAATTTACGTTGGACAACGCGTTCTTGCCGTAGGTGGGGCACTATCAACCGACAAAGCGGGGGTTGAGGCCATCTCGCTTGGCTGGTTGATAGAGGTTTCCGCGGACGGTTCGGTTACCGATTTGAACCCAAACCATAACCTGACCGGAAACTTCAATGACGTCGCAGAACTGCTGCGTATGGAGCCACTTAACTAACTATGAGGGTCAACCGGTGTTACACCAATCACAACTTTGTGGTCGTTCTGTTTGACAGTCTGACGCGATGCACATAGTCTCTACTAAACGATTGGGGGAATCGAAATGATTCGATTTAGGCACATTGCCATCTTGGGGGTTACCACTCTTTTGCTAACTGCCACTGCATCGGGAGCTCAGGCCTACTGGGCTTGGGGTGCAACCTGGACAAATCCGGCGGCCGCACGCAACCTATACATCTGGGCTCCGACCTGGGATGCCACACAAGAGTCAGCCATAGCTTCAAGCAACCTGCAATTTGATGGAACGTCTGGCTCGAATTTGAACATTAGTGGACTGATTGCCAGTACGAGCGCAACTTACTTTGAGTCGGCCAGATTCAAAGTGGTTCTTGTCCCCGTTAACGAGTTCCCTGTTCCTGGCGTTGCAGCGATAGGCTGTCGCACATTGAATTGCGAGGGCGATGTAAGCACAACAGGCACGAATCGCGGGTATGTCTACCTGAATGGAGAGTTCGCATTTTCATCTAACTGGTTGCCACAGTACAAAGTTGTTGATCTGGCCACGATTGTCACTCATGAACTGGGTCACGTGCACGGCTTAGGTCACCCTTGGCAGAACCCCGCAACAATGTCCATGACGTCGGCCGAAATTGCCTCAGTGATGAACTACACGGCAACGACGAAGCGCCTTTTGAAGCCAGATGACATCAGCGGTCTGGCTGACAACTACTGAATCCCAACCAGAAAGAGACACAATCATGCAAATTCAACTTAGAGTTCTAGGCGTTGCGGCCGCAGTCATGGGCTTGCTCACCATGTCAGCATGCTCAGGTCAAAACGAGAGCAAAGAGACAACCATTTCGCAAACCCAGATTGCCGAAATGAAGCAGGTTCAAAAACTCCCCGGTGCTAGCGTTGCAGGCGACCTTGATTACATCGTTAACTGGGGTAAGGACGCAGAGGACCAAAGCCAACGAATTCTTGGACGCGTGGTCGACGTGCTAGCGCCAAAAACGGGCTCACTAGGAGATTCCGGCTTTGAGTTGTTGTGGGTCCCTGTTCTGATCGATGTTGTGCAATCTGACCCACAAATTCAAGACTCGCGAATGGTTGTTCGTGTGATCCCAAAGAACGAATTTAGCCAGGACTTGGAAGAAATCAACATTGGAGACATTGTTCTCACAGTTGGCACTTCTATCAATCTCGACCCTGCTGGCGAAAGAGGTTCATCGCTTGGTTGGATGCTAGAAGTCGATGAAGATGGTTCGCTCCGTGACTTGAACACCTCGAATGTCATCGCCGGAAACTTCAATGACGTCGCAGACCTGCTTCGAATGGAGCCACTTAACTAACTACGAGGGTCAACCGGGGTTACACCGAAAGGTGCGAGGGCGGATGCACCACCATCGGCTGCTGTTAGTACCCAGATTCCGCGTTCGTGAACGGCAATGCTGTGCTCCCAGTGCGATGCATCTGAGCCATCTTTTGAGCTGACCGTCCACTCATCGTCGAGAATCTTGACCTTAGGGCTGCCGAAAGTAACCATCGGTTCGATAGCGATACAGAGCCCCGGCACCACTTCTGGGCCTGAAAAGCGGGTTTTGTAGTTGAAAACCGGTGGATCTTCGTGCATCGAGCGTCCGATTCCGTGACCGATGTAGTCTTCGAGAATTCCGTAGCGACCAGACGAGCGAATGAATTTTTCGATGGCCTCGCCAACTTGGTTGAGCTTTTTAGCCGTGGCAAGTGCTGCGATGCCCGCCCAGAGCGAACCCTCGGTGACTTCACTGAGCTTGGCGCGGTCGGCCAGAAGCTTTGGGTCGACGCCGGCGGCCTCGCCACCCGGCACGATCACTGTAATGGCGCTGTCACCGTTCCAGCCATCGGCGGTTTCTGCACCGCAGTCGATCGAGATGATGTCGCCGGCGGCAAGCACGCGGTCGCCCGGAATGCCGTGCACAACCTCATCGTTCACGCTCGCACAAATCGTGTGGTGATAACCAGGAACCAGCTTGAAGTTTGAGTGGGCGCCGCGTCGAACGATTTCGGCCTCGGCGATGGCATCGAGCTGAGCGGTGGTTACACTGGGCTTGATGGCCTTGCGAACCTCAGCAAGAGCGGCAGCGGTGATTTCACCGGCCTCGCACATGCGAATGATTTCGGCGTTCGTTTTGATTGTGTAGGCAGAACGAGACAAGTTACTCGAACCTAGTTTGCGTGGCCGCGAGCGTTCAGCGCTTCGACGATGCGGTCGGTGACCTCGTCGATTGCACCGAGGCCGTCAACCATGATGACCAGTCCGCGTGAGGCGTAGACGCTGGTCAGCGGTGCGGTTTCGGCTTCATAAACTTCGAGGCGGCGACGAATTACGTCTTCGGTGTCGTCGGCGCGACCCTGCTCGATGGCACGGTTGAGCAGGCGGCGAACAATTTCGTCGGTGTCTGCGGTTAGCAAGATGACAGCGTCGAGCGCAGTGTCGTGCTCGTCAAGAATTGAGTCGAGTTCGCTGACCTGGTCGGCGGTGCGCGGGTAACCGTCTAGAAGAAAGCCGGCAGCCGCGTCATCCATGTTCAAACGGTCGCGAACAAGGTCGTTGGTCACGCTGTCTGGAACATATTCGCCACGGTCCATGAACGACTTAGCAAGCTTGCCCAATTCGGTTTCGTTCTTCACGTTGTAGCGAAAAATGTCTCCGGTTGAGATAGCAGGGATGCCGTAGGACTCGGCTAGGCGAGCGGCCTGGGTTCCCTTGCCAGCACCCGGAGGGCCGATCAAGAGAAACCGGCTCACTTCAGAAGACCTTCGTAGTTGCGCTGCTCGAGCTGAGCGTTGATCTGCTTGACGGTTTCAAGACCGACACCAACGATGATCAGAATCGAGGTTCCACCGAATGGGAAGTCCTGGCTCGCGTTCAAGAAGACGAATGCGATAAGCGGAACCAGAGCGATAAGACCGAGGTAGATCGAACCTGGCAGCGTGATGCGTGAAAGCACGTACTCGAGGTATTCGGTGGTTGGGCGTCCGGCACGGATGCCCGGAATGAAGCCACCGTACTGCTTCATGTTGTCTGACACTTCTTCAGGGTTGAAGGTGATCGCGACGTAGAAGTAGGTGAAACCAACGATTAGCAAGAAGTACAGTGCCATGTAGAACGGGTGGTCGCCGTTGGTTAGGTAGTCAGAGACGAAGGTGACCCAAGGGGCTACGTTTCCTTCGGCGTCTGGACGGTTGAACTGTGCGATCAGCGCTGGCAAGTAGAGCAGCGACGAGGCAAAGATAACCGGCACAACACCGGCCATGTTGACCTTGATCGGAATGTAGGTTGCCTGACCACCGTAGGTGCGCTTGCCCACCATGCGCTTGGCATATTGAACTGGGATGCGGCGCTGCGACTGCTCGACCAAGATGACGAGTGCCACGACGAAAACACCGACGAAGATAACTGCGGCTAGGGTTTCCCAGCCCTTGCTCGACTGAATGCCTAGCAATGACGATGGGAACTTCGCGGCGATCGAGGTGAAGATCAGAAGCGACATACCGTTTCCGATGCCCTTATCGGTGATGAGCTCGCCCATCCACATGATTAGGCCGGTACCGGCGGTCATGGCCAAGATCATCAAAACGATGGTCGGCCAGTTGGTGTCGATTAGAAGCTGGCTCTGACAGGTGTTACCGAATAGGGCACCTGGCATACGCGCCACCGAAATCAGGGTGGTTGACTGCAATACACCTAGAGCGATCGTTAGATAGCGGGTGTACTGAGTCAACTTCGCCTGACCGGAGGCACCCTCTTTGTGGAGGGCTTCGAAGCGTGGAATAACTACACGAAGAAGCTGGGTGATGATCGATGCGGTGATGTAAGGCATGATGCCCAGAGCAAAGATCGATAGCTGTAGCAAAGCGCCACCACTGAACATGTTGACGAGCTCATACAAACCACTGGTGTTTGCATTCGCCGCAATACACTTCTGAACGTTTTCGTAATCTACGTTCGGGGCAGGAATGAACGAGCCCAGACGAAAGATTGCGACGATCGCGAGTGTGAACAGCAGTTTGTTACGTAGGTCCACAGAGCGGAAAATACGAACGATGGCGCTAAACAACTGTCAGCCTCCTGGTAGCTAAGTTGGTGGTTACTCGGTTACCGAACCACCAGCGGCAACAATCTTCTCGGCTGCAGAGCGCGAGACCTTGTCGACACTGACGTTCAGTTTAACTGAGATGTCACCGTTGCCTAGAACCTTGACCGCTTCGTTCTTGCGAACGGCGCCCTTGGCTACTAGATCGGCTACGGTCACGTTGCCACCCTTAGGGTAAAGCTCTTCGAGCTGAGCAACGTTGACAACCTGGAAGTAAACCTTGGCTGGGTTCTTGAAACCGCGAAGCTTAGGGGTGCGCATTACTAGACGAACACCACCACCTTCGAAGCCTGGACGAACCTGGTAACGAGCCTTAGTACCCTTGGTACCGCGACCCGAGGTCTTACCCTTCGAACCTTCACCACGACCGACACGAGTGCGGTCTTTCTTCGAGCCGTCAGCCGGACGAAGGTGGTGTAGCTTCAGCAGGTTGCTCTTTGGCTTTACCTCAGCTGGCTTCTTAGCGGCTGGCTTTGCAGCAGCCTTAGGAGCAGCAGTCTTTGGCTCGGCGGCTTCAGCCTTAGGTGCGGCCTTAGCAGCAGCCTTAGGAGCAGCTTTCTCAGCAGCAGCCTTAGGAGCAGCCTTTGCAGCGGCTGGCTTTGCAGCAGCCTTAGGTGCTGCCTTAGCGGCAGCTGGCTTCTTTTCTTCAGCCATTAGTCGATCTCCTCAACCTTTACGAGGTGTGCAACCGTGTTAACCATGCCGCGAACCGAAGGCGAGTCATCTTTGACAATAATGTCGCCGATTCGCTTCAATCCGAGGGTGCGCAAGGTTTCGCGCTGGTTTGGCTTGCCACCGATTTTGCTCTTGACCTGGGTCACCTTTAGACGCTTAGCCATTAGGCACCTGCCTTGTTCTGCTCACGAAGGATGTTCGCTGGAACGACATCTTCGACTGGAAGACCACGACGACCGGCCACAGCTGCTGGCTCTTCTAGACGCTTTAGGGCGTCTACGGTTGCGTGAACGATGTTGATGGTGTTCGAAGAACCGAGCGACTTGCTTAGCACGTCGTGGATTCCGGCCCACTCTAGTACGGCGCGAACTGGACCACCGGCGATAACACCGGTACCCGCAGATGCTGGGCGAAGAAGTACAACACCAGCAGCAGCCTCGCCCTGAACAGGGTGAGGAATGGTGTTACCAACGCGAGGAACGCGGAAGAAGCTCTTCTTGGCTTCTTCTACACCCTTGGCGATGGCTGCTGGAACTTCTTTAGCCTTGCCGTAGCCGACGCCGACCATGCCGTTGCCGTCTCCGACTACAACTAGTGCGGTGAACGAGAAACGACGACCACCCTGAACCACCTTTGAAACGCGGTTGATGGTGACAACGCGCTCCAGGAACTGGCTCTTGGTCTCTTCGCGGTCGCGACGCTCGCCACGTGGGCCACGTTCGCGGCTTCCACGGCGTGCTTCACGCTCGCCAGCCTCAACCTGCTGAGCAGGTGCTGCTGCGGTTTCGGTTGCGGTTGCAGTTGCTTCTGTTGACAACTCTTGCTCCTTGATTTGTTCGCTCACAGGCTCAGTCCACCTTCACGTGCACCGTCTGCGATCGCGGCAACGCGACCTGCGTACTTGTTACCACCGCGGTCGAAGATGACCTCGCTGATGCCAGCCTTCTTGGCGCGCTCTGCAACTAGCAGACCGACAGCCTTCGACTTTTCTGACTTGTCACCGGCGTGCTTGCGCAAATCGGCTTCCATGGTCGAAGCAGATACCAAGGTGATGCCCTTGGTGTCGTCGACAACCTGAACGAATACGTGGCGTGCTGAACGCGTTACCACTAGACGTGGACGCATTGCGTCACCGCTGATCTTCTTACGAAGACGTAGGTGGCGACGTGCACGTGCGGCAGCTTTGCTCTTACCGCGAGTCCTTGAAGTTAGTCCCATGTTTACTTACCTGACTTTCCGGCCTTGCGACGAACAACCTCGCCAGCGTAGCGAACACCCTTGCCCTTGTAAGGCTCTGGCTTGCGTAGCTTGCGAATGTTGGCGGCGACTTCGCCCACGGCCTGCTTGTCGATGCCGTGAACAGTAACCTTGGTGTTTCCGTCAACCGTGAACGAGATACCAGCTGGTGGCTCGACGGTGATCGGGTGAGAGTATCCGAGAGCGAACTCTAGAGCGCTACCCTTGGCGGCTACACGGTAACCGGTTCCAACGATTTCGAGGCCCTTGGTGAAGCCCTCGGTCACGCCCTGGATGTTGTTTGCAATCAGGGTTCGGGTTAGACCGTGCAGCGAACGAGCTAGACGCTCGTCGTTTGGACGGGTGACAACAACGGTCGATTCCTCGAGCGCTACTGCGATAGGGGCAGGAACGGTGTGGGTCAGGGTTCCCTTAGGGCCCTTAACCTCAACGACCTGGCCGTCAATCTTTACTTCGACACCGGCTGGAACCGGAATCGGCAATTTACCAATACGCGACATCTGTGATTACCAAACGTAGGCGAGAACTTCTCCGCCTACTCCCTTCTTCGCAGCCTGGCGGTCAGTAAGTAGACCGGATGAGGTGGACAGGATGGCGATGCCTAGGCCGCCGAGAACGCGAGGAAGCTCGGTGCTCTTCGCGTAAACACGAAGACCTGGCTTTGAAACGCGCTTGATGCCAGCGATTGAACGCTCGCGGTTTGGGCCGAACTTTAGGTCGACGGTGATGGTTTTACCCACTTCAGCGTCGGTGACCTTGTAGTCAGCGATGTAACCCTCAGACTTCAGGATCTGTGCAATGTTGCCTTTTAGCTTGCTGTAAGGCGCACTAACGGTCTCGTGGTGAGCCGAGTTGGCATTGCGCAGCCGGGTCAGGAAGTCTGCTACCGGATCTGTCATTGTCATTTGTTTTTATTTCACTTTCCTCAGCGGTTTCCGAAAGGCTTACAGGCCTTCGGACCTACCTGATTAGTTGGTCTTGAAAGGGAAGCCCAGTGCGGTTAGGAGTGCACGGCCTTCTTCGTCATTGCTTGCGCTGGTGACGACGGTGATGTCCATACCGCGTGGGCGGTCAATGGCATCCTGGTTGATTTCGTGGAACATGGTCTGCTCGTTTAGGCCGAAGGTGTAGTTTCCGTGGCCGTCAAACTGCTTGCCATTTAGACCGCGGAAGTCGCGGATACGTGGCAGAGCAAGGGTTAGTAGACGGTCTAGGAACTCCCACATGCGGTCGCCACGAAGAGTGACGTGTGCGCCGATGGCCTGGCCTTCGCGAAGCTTGAACTGCGCGATCGACTTGCGAGCAAGGTTGACCTGTGGCTTCTGACCGGTGATTGCGGTTAGGTCGCGAACTGCGAAGTCGATGAGCTTGCCATCTTTCGCAGCGTCGCCAACACCCATGTTGACAACAATCTTGGTTAGGTTGGGCACCTGGTGAGGGTTGGTGAAACCAAACTCCTTGGTAAGTGCGGCGATGATCTCTGCACGGTACTGCGCCTTTAGGCGTGGCAGTGCGCGACCAGTTGCACCCTTAGCGGCTTTTGGAGCCTTAACTGCTGCGTCGGTCATTAGAGTTCCTTACCTGACTTCTTAGCCACGCGGGTGCGGACGGTCTTTACGACATCCTTGCCTGCGACGGTCTTCTTGACGGTCGACACCTTGACGCCAAGACGGGTTGGCTTCTTGGTGCTTGGGTCAACTAGCTGAACGTTTGAGATGTGAATTGGGGCCTCAACGGTCTCAATGCCACCGGTCTTCGAACCACGCTCGGTCTGTCCGACCTTGATGTGCTTCTTGACGAGGTTGATGCCCTCAACGATTACGCGGTTCGACTTCTTGTCGACCGAAATAACCTTGCCCTGCTTGCCACGGTCGCCGCCGCGCTCTTGCGAGCCACCGGTGATGACCTGAACCAGGTCGCCTTTTTTGATGTTAGCCATGAGTTATAGAACCTCCGGAGCTAGCGAAACGATCTTCATGTACTTCTTGTCACGAAGCTCACGGCCTACTGGACCAAAAATGCGGGTGCCCTGAGGCTCGCCGTCTTTCTTGATGATTACAGCGGCGTTCTCGTCGAACTTGATGTATGAACCGTCAGGACGACGGGTCTCTTTTACGGTGCGAACGATGACGGCCTTGACGACGTCACCCTTCTTTACGCTGCCACCTGGGATGGCGTCTTTGACGGTAGCGACGATAACGTCACCCAATCCTGCGTAACGACGGCCAGAGCCACCGAGCACACGGATAGTCAAAAGCTCTTTAGCGCCGGTGTTGTCTGCGACTTTGAGTCGCGACTCCTGCTGAAGCATTGCTTACTCCTTGTTTGATGAATACCCATTCCGACGGGCATCCTAGGGATTTGTTTACTTAGCCTTTTCGAGAATCTCGACTAGGCGCCAGTTCTTGGTTGCCGAAAGTGGACGAGTCTCGCTGATTAGAACGAGGTCGCCGATGCCGGCAGTGTTCAGCTCGTCGTGAGCCTTGATCTTCTTGGTGCGGCGCATGACCTTGCCGTAAAGCGGGTGCTTTACAAGGTTCTCTACCTCAACCACGATGGTCTTCTGCATCTTGTCGCTAACGACAAGTCCACGACGGGTCTTGCGGTAACCGCGTGCCTCTGCTTCTGCAGCTGCCACTTCGGTCTTAGCCTTCTTTGCTTCAGCCATGGTTATGCCTCCTCGGTAGCAGCGGCCTCAGTGGCCTCTGCCTTCTTGGCCTTAGTAGCTGGCTTGGCGGCCGGTGCAACTGCTGCTGCACGGATGCCGAGCTCACGCTCACGAATGATGGTGTAGATACGGGCGATGTCACGCTTTACAGCGCGCAGACGTCCGTGGCTCTCGAGCTGGCCGGTAGCCGACTGGAAGCGTAGGTTGAAAAGTTCTTCCTTCGCCTTCTTAAGCTCTTCGATAAGCACCGAGTCCTCGATCTTGTCGAGTTCGTTTGGAGCTAGGTTCTTTGAACCGATCGCCATTATGCGTCACCTTCTTCGCGCTTGATGATGCGGGCCTTTAGAGGCAGCTTGTGAATGGCACGGGTCATTGCTTCGCGAGCAATGGTCTCCGAGACACCGCTGAGCTCAAAGAGCACGCGTCCTGGCTTGACGTTTGCGACCCACCACTCCGGTGAACCCTTACCCGAACCCATGCGGGTTTCGGCTGGCTTCTTGGTTAGTGGACGGTCTGGGAAAATGTTGATCCAAACTTTTCCACCACGCTTGATGTGACGGGTCATCGCGATACGAGCTGACTCGATCTGACGGTTGGTCACATAAGCAGGGGTAAGTGCCTGGATGCCGTATTCACCAAAGCTGACCTTGGTGCCACCGGTGGCAGCGCCCGAACGCTTCGGGTGGTGCTGCTTGCGGTGCTTTACGCGACGTGGAATCAGCATGACTTAGTTCTCCGATCCTGCGGTCTCGGCTGCAGCGGCAGGAGCCTCAGCAGCGGCTGGTGCAGCGGCAACTGCTGCAGGAGCAGCGCCAGCTGGACGACGTGGGCCACGAGGGCCACTCTTTGCGGCAGCCTGCTGGCTAGCAAGCTCACGGTTGGTTACGTCACCCTTGTAGATCCAGACCTTTACACCGATGCGACCGAAAACGGTCTTGGCCTCGTAGAAGCCGTAGTCGATGTTGGCACGGAGGGTGTGTAGTGGAACACGGCCTTCGCGGTAGAACTCGCGACGTGACATTTCAGCGCCACCAAGACGACCAGAGGTCTGCACACGAATACCCTTGGCACCGTTGCGAATAGCACCCTGCATGCCCTTGCGCATTGCGCGGCGGAAAGCCACACGTGCGTTGAGCTGCTCGGCGATACCCTGGGCGACTAGCTGTGCATCCATGTCTGGGTTCTTAACCTCAAGGATGTTCAACTGAATCTGCTTCGAGGTCAGCTTCTCGAGGTCGGCGCGAATTACTTCGGCCTGCTCGCCACGACGACCAATGACCAGACCCGGACGGGCGGTGTGGATGTCGACGCGAACGCGGTCACGAGTGCGCTCGATCTCGATGCGCGAAACACCGGCGCGGTCTAGGCGCTCGGTTAGCATTGCGCGAACCTTGATGTCTTCGGTTACGTAATCGCTGTAACGCTGACCCTTTTTGGTTGAGTCAGTGAACCAGCGCGAACGGTGGTCAGTGGTGATTCCGAGTCGGAAACCGTAAGGGTTGACTTTTTGACCCATTACTTGGTCCTCGCCTTCTGGGCGCCTGCCTTGGCGGCAAGTTCATCTGGGGTTGAAACCACAATGGTGATGTGGCTGGTGCGCTTGAGGATGCGGAATGCACGACCCTGGGCGCGAGGCATGAAACGCTTCAACGTGGTGCCCTCGTCGACAAATGCAGCCGAGACGATCAGGTCGTCTTCGTCGAACATGATGTTCGCTGCGTCTGCCTTGACCTTGGCGTTAGCCATGGCCGAGTGAACCAACTTGTAGATAGGCTCGCTGGCTGCCTGAGGTGCGAACTTTAGGATCGCTAGTGCCTCGGTGGCCTGCTTGCCGCGGATCAAGTTGACAACGCGACGTGCCTTCATTGGGGTGACGCGGATGTGCTTAACTTTCGCTAGAGCTTCCATTACTTGCGACGTCCCTTCTTGTCGTCCTTCACGTGTCCACGGAAGGTGCGGGTAGGTGCGAACTCGCCTAGCTTGTGACCAACCATGGTCTCGCTGACGAATACTGGTACGTGCTTGCGACCGTCGTGAACCGCGATGGTGTGGCCCAGCATGGCTGGAACAATCATCGAGCGGCGCGACCAGGTCTTGATCACGTTCTTGGTGTTGGCCTCGTTCTGCTTCTGTACCTTCTTGAAAAGGTGGTCATCAACGAATGGACCCTTTTTTAGACTTCTTGGCATATTTTCAGGCTCCTACTAACGCTGCTTGCCGGATGGACGACGACGGACGATCATCTTGTCGCTTGGCAGGTTTGGCTTACGAGTGCGACCTTCAGCCTGACCCCAAGGGGTTACAGGGTGACGTCCACCCGAGGTCTTACCCTCACCACCACCGTGTGGGTGGTCGACTGGGTTCATGGCGACACCACGAACGGTTGGGCGGATGCCCTTCCAACGCATGCGGCCGGCCTTACCCCAGTTGATGTTCGACTGCTCGGCATTGCCGACTTCGCCGATAGTTGCGCGGCAGCGAGCATCCACGTTGCGGATTTCACCCGACGGTAGACGAAGCTGCGCGTAAGCGCCATCCTTGGCAACGAGACGGATCGAGGCACCAGCCGAACGACCGAGCTTTGCTCCACCGCCTGGCTTTAGTTCGATCGCGTGAATCACGGTACCGACTGGGATGTTCTTGAGAGGCAGGTTGTTGCCCGGCTTGATGTCAGCCGATGGGCCCTGCTCGATTGCGTCGCCCTGCTTTAGCTTGTTTGGCGCAATGATGTAACGCTTGGTGCCATCGATGTAGTGCAACAGAGCGATGCGAGCGGTACGGTTCGGGTCGTACTCAATGTGCGCAACGGTGGCTGGTACGCCATCTTTGTCGGCACGCTTGAAGTCGATGACACGGTACTGACGCTTGTGTCCTCCACCGATGTGACGGGTGGTGATGCGACCTGAAGCGTTGCGTCCACCAGTCTTTGGTAGTGGCTTGAGCAGCGACTTCTCTGGAGTCGAGCGGGTGATCTCAGCAAAGTCTGAGACCGACGAACCGCGACGACCAGGGGTCGTGGGCTTGTACTTGCGAATAGCCATTTTCTTGCTTTCTCTACTTCCGCTTAGCCGACGTTGGTGAAGATGTCGATTGAACCGGACTTAAGGGTGACGATGGCGCGCTTGGTGTCTTTGCGCTTGCCTAGGCCGACTTTGGTGCGCTTGACCTTGCCAACACGGTTAAGGGTGTTGACCGATGCAACCTTCACTTTGAAGATGGCTTCGACGGCCTGCTTGATCTCAGTCTTGTTCGAGCGTGGGTCGACCTCGAAGGTGTACTTACCTTCGTCGATCAGGCTGTAGCTCTTCTCAGAAACGATCGGCTTGATGATGACATCGTGTGGGTTTTTGTTGATGGCGCTCATCTTTATGCCTCCTGTGCGGCTTCTGCCTCGGTGGCAACGGCCTTAGCCGATGCACCCTTGGCTGGGCCAGAGATGTAGAAGTCGAGTGCTGACTTGGTGAAAACCAAGTCGTCGCTCAACAGAATGTCGTAAGCGTTTAGCTGGTCAACCGGCAGAACGTGAACGCCCTGTAGGTTGCGCAGGCTCTTGTAGCTGGTCTCGTCGCTGCGGTCTAGAACCACAAGGATGTTGCGACCATCGGTGAGCTTGCTGATGATGGCTGCGGCTGCCTTGGTCGAAGGAGCGGTACCGATCGCGAACTCGCTGATGACGTGTAGACGTCCGTTGCGAGCGCGGTCAGATAGCGCGCCCTTGATGGCGGCCGAAATCATCTTCTTTGGGGTGCGCTGGTCGTAGTCACGTGGCTTTGGACCGTGAGTGATGTAACCACCGCGCATCTGTGGAGCACGGAGCGAACCCTGACGGGCACGACCGGTTCCCTTCTGCTTGAAAGGCTTCTTACCGGTACCAGAGACTTCGCCGTGACGCTTGGTCGACTGGGTACCCTGGCGAGCAGCTGCAAGCTGCGCCACGACTACCTGGTGGATTAGTGGAACGTTGGTCTGGACGTCGAACAGTTCTGCAGGTAGGTCGACTGAGCCGGCCTTCTTGCCCTGGACGTCGAGAACGTCAACCTTGGTGTTTTCAGCCATTTGGTTACGCTCCCTTCACTGCGTTGCGGACGAATACGAGCTGGCCCTTAGGACCAGGTACGGCACCCTTGATTAGCAGCAGACCCTTTTCTAGGTCAACAGCGTGAAGGGTTAGGTTCAAGGTGGTTACGCGGTCAGAACCCATGCGGCCTGCCATCTTCTTACCTTTGAAGACGCGACCCGGGGTCGACGACATACCGATCGAACCAGGCTTGCGGTGGTTGCGGTGAGCACCGTGAGATGCACCTACACCGTGGAAACCGTGGCGCTTCATGTGACCGGCGAAGCCTTTACCCTTTGAGGTACCGACTACGTCGACCTTCGCGCCAACTTCGAGAACCTCAACACCGAGCTCCTGGCCTACTGCGTAGGTGTCAGCGTCAGCGGTGCGAATTTCTGCGATGTAGCGACGTGGGTTGACGCCGGCCTTCTCAAAGTGGCCAGTTACTGGCTTGGTTACTTTGCGTGGGTCGATTGCGCCGTAGGCGACCTGAATGGCGCTGTAGCCATCGGTCTCTGCGTTTTTGATCTGGGTAACTACGTTAGAGCCTGCTTCGACCACGGTTACAGGAATGAGACGGTTGTTCTCGTCCCATACCTGGGTCATGCCGAGCTTCTTGCCCAGTAGTCCCTTGACTGTCTTGTTTGGGGTAGCCATCAGTGTCCTTAGAGCTTGATCTCGATGTTGACGTCGGCCGGTAGGTCGAGACGCATCAAAGAATCCACGGCCTTAGGGGTCGGGTCGATGATGTCGATAACACGCTTGTGGGTGCGCATCTCGAAGTGCTCGCGGCTGTCCTTGTACTTGTGAGGGGAGCGGATCACTGCGATCACGTTCTTCTCGGTAGGCAGAGGCACTGGGCCCACTACGGTTGCGCCTGCGCGGGTGACCGTGTCTACGATCTTGCGCGCCGACGAGTCGATGACCTCGTGGTCGTACGACTTAAGTCGAATGCGGATCTTCTGTGCCGCCATGCTGACTCACTCTCATTCACGCCTCTGGCAATTGCCTCGGGCACGTTTAGTAGCACTACTTCTGTTGCACCACTGTTTATCTGTCAAATCCCATTGCTGGGGGTACTACTCGACCGACCCACGCACTCGGGCGTGTCGCATGTTTTCACACGCAAAATACCCAAAACGAAATGTCGGACAAATTTTTCGCTCTAGCTCCGGCCGGACCAGCAAGGCTGTTCACTGCGCCAGGAGTGGTTCGCGCCAGAATGCGCGAGTAACTCAAGAACTTGAATAGTCTACGGGGGTTGCAATAGTAAAAGCAAATTGTTTTTGGAGTTTAAACTTCTCAACATGATCGAAGAAGTTGTTCCAGTTGTTCCGGTGAGCAGGATTGCCGTTGCCGAAGAAACCCTCGCCCGCGTGGGCTTCAAAAAGGCTTGGCAGCACAACCCCGGCCAAGACCTGATGTACGCCGAGTTCACCCATCCTGACGGAATCTCGGTGCACGCCAGTGAATCGCGCGGCGACGGCATCGGCCCGGTAGTCGTCTATTTTCGGGTGACGAATGTTGATGAGCTAGCCGCGCAGGCGGGCACCACCGCCGAAGACCAAACCTGGCACATGCGTGAGTTCTGGTTGCGCGACGCCGACGGCAACGCTTATCGGTTCGGGCAGCCCATCGAAAGCTGAGCATCCGCTCTGGTTTGATTCAGAATTAAGCGAAAAACCCCCGAGCCTTTCGGCCCGAGGGTTTTTTCGTTTATGTAGAAACTACTACTTGGTGATCTTGGTAACGGTACCGGCACCTACGGTGCGGCCACCCTCACGGATCGCGAAGCGCAGACCTTCTTCCATGGCGATTGCCTGAATTAGCTCAACCGACATTTCGGTGGTGTCACCAGGCATAACCATTTCGGTTCCTGCTGGAAGGGTGATAACACCGGTCACGTCAGTGGTACGGAAGTAGAACTGTGGACGGTAGTTTGCGTAGAACGGGTTGTGACGGCCACCCTCATCCTTTGAAAGGATGTAGACGTTGGCGTCGAAACCGGTGTGAGGGGTGATCGAACCAGGCTTAACAACAACCTGGCCACGCTCAACGTCTTCACGCTTGGTTCCACGAAGAAGTAGACCTACGTTCTCGCCAGCTTCTGCGTAGTCGAGTAGCTTGCGGAACATTTCGATACCGGTAACGGTGGTCTTCTGCTTGTCGCGGATACCAACGATTTCAACTTCGTCGTTAACCTTGACCTGGCCACGCTCGATCTTGCCGGTGATAACGGTTCCACGACCAGTGATGGTGAAAACGTCTTCAACAGGCATAAGGAATGCCTTGTCAAGGTCGCGCTGTGGCTCTGGGATGTTCTCGTCGCAAGCGTCCATAAGGTCGATAACGCGCTGACCCCACTTCTCGTCGCCTTCAAGAGCCTTGAGAGCCGATACCTGGATTACAGGAGCGTCGTCGCCTGGGAACTCGTACTTGCTTAGAAGCTCACGAACTTCCATCTCAACTAGGTCGAGAATTTCAGCGTCGTCAACCATGTCGCTCTTGTTTAGAGCAACAACGATGTAAGGAACGCCAACCTGGCGAGCAAGAAGCACGTGCTCCTTGGTCTGAGGCATAGGACCGTCGGTTGCAGCAACAACAAGGATGGCACCATCCATCTGTGCAGCACCGGTGATCATGTTCTTGATGTAGTCAGCGTGGCCTGGAGCGTCTACGTGTGCGTAGTGGCGCTTCTCGGTCTGGTA
>JACCDH011719269.1_pt1 | contig 19323 bp, 21 predicted proteins | sample 7442481 | NCBI WGS metagenome assembly JACCDH01 (sample SAMN15323433, study PRJNA562643) | freshwater metagenome | isolation source: river surface water | place: USA:Blue River Watershed | collected 2017-08-15 | reverse complement strand
GGCCAGCAAGATGAGAGTTAACTGAAGGACTGACGGCATATACTCACCCCATGATAGCTAAGACTCGTGACCGAACCCTAAAGCTTGCGCGCGACACCCTCACAATTGAGGCTGCTGCACTGCACACAATGCGTGATCGCCTTGAGGGCGCCAACGCCGACGCCCTTGTTTTGGCGGTAGATCTTCTTCACTCCTGCAAAGGCCGTATCGTTGTTTCTGGGATTGGTAAATCGGGGCATATTGCACGTAAGATTGCTGCTACCTTTGCATCTACTGGCTCACCTGCGTTTTTTGTCCATCCAGCCGAAGCCAGTCATGGCGACCTGGGAATGGTCACGCGTGATGATGTCTTCGTCGCACTTTCTAATTCTGGCGAGACTGATGAGCTTCTCACCATCGTGCCAATTGTCAAACGTACTGGTGCAAAACTCATTGCACTGACTGGCGCACCAAACTCTTCTTTAGCAAAATTGGCGGATGCCCATTTAGATACCAGCGTTGAGAAAGAGGCATGCCCTCTGAACTTGGCGCCAACCACCAGCACGACTGCTGCACTCGCCATGGGGGATGCTTTGGCTGTTGCCCTACTGGATGCGCGCGGCTTTGGGGCTGAAGATTTTCAGCGTTCCCACCCAGGCGGCCGCTTGGGTCGCAAGCAACTGATGCATGTCAGTGAAGTGATGCGCAACTTTGATGAGACTCCGAAGATTGCGATCTCTGCGTCTCTGCAAGAAGCTTTACTCGAAATGACTTCTAAACGCATGGGTATGGTGGTGACTTTAGACAATGCAAATAAAGTCGCCGGTATCTTTACTGACGGCGACTTACGTCGGCTACTGGAGAAGAGCACCAATCTGGATGGCCTCACTTTAGAAAAAGCAATAACTTCAGCGCCACGCACAATTCCTCCTGAGCTACTCGCAGAAGAAGCTATTGAGATGATGGAAAAACATCGCATTAATCATTTAGTGGTGACCGACCCCAAAGGCACATTACTAGGAGCGCTTAACCTCCATGATCTATTTGCTGCCAAGGTTATTTAAGTCGCTTACTTTTTAATCATTCAACTATTCATCACATGCCAACTGCCTTTAGCACTCATAACACTAACCCTCTGAGCCAATATCCACAGGCATGGGATCGGGCTGGGGCAGTCAAGCTGCTTGTTCTTGATGTCGACGGAGTACTAACGAATGGTCAAGTGTTTATTGGTGAAAACGGTAAAGAATCTTTGAAGGCTTTTGATATTCAGGATGGCTTGGGAATCAAGCTCTTAGAGAAAATTGGCATTTCAACCGCCATCATTACTGGGCGTAGCTCCAAAATGGTTTTAGCCCGTTGCGATGAGTTGGGGATTAAACATGTACATATGGGCGTTGAAAATAAAGCTGCGGCCTTAGAAAACATGTTGCAATCGCTTGGACTTAAGCCATCTGATTGCGCCGTCATGGGTGATGACTGGCCTGATTTTCAAATGATGAAATCTGCAGGTTTAAAAGTATGTCCTGCACAAGGACATGATGCCGTGAAAGAAATTGCTCATTTTGTCACTACTCGAGCTGGCGGTAGTGGTGCAGTTCGTGAACTTTGCGACCTGATCTTAAAGGCGCAAAACCGCTATGACGAATTGCTCACTCAAGCGCGCGCTTAAGGTCACTTTGTAATGGAATTGAATGCCCAAAAAATCAAGCTCGGAATCTGGCGTACCTTATTACGCATGATGCCCTTGATCTTGATGGGCACACTCACGCTCGTCACGTTTTGGCTAGTCAAGAAAAATGCTCCGGCAGAAAAATCGGCCATCGAACGGGTACGCTTACATGAGCCTGATTACACCATTACCAATGGTGCCCTATCTGCCCTCAATGAATCTGGCAATACCAAATATCGGGTACTGGGTAAGAAAGTGATTCACTACGACGATGATGCTTCGATTGATATTGAAACACCCCGTATCCGCTTGTTTCCCCCTGAAAAATCGCCGATTACTGTTAAGGCAGATATGGGTCATATAGATGGTGATATCACCATACTGGATCTCATTAATAACGCTGAAATATTTCGTCCACCACAAGCTGCCACCGCCACTGAGCCAGCAAGACCACGCATGCTTGCACGCTCTTCCTATTTCAAGGTACTTATTAATGACGACATTATTGAGACCGATAAGCCTATTACGCTTGAGCAAGGAGTTTCCGTCATGCGCTCAACTGATGGCGGCGTGTTCAATAACATCGAACAAAGTATGGTTTTATCTGGGCAAGTAAGAGGCCGTATTGAGCGCGTTCAACCTGGAGCACAACCATGAGCTTATTACGCCTATTCAGAATGTCATCCGCAGCATTGGCAGTCTGCTTCTTTACCGCCACCCATGCTGAAAAAGCAGATCAAGATAAACCAATTGTTTTGGAGGCTGAAAAAGTTTCCGTAAATGATGTGCAGCAGATATATGAGCTTAACGGTCAAGTACTCTTAACCAAAGGTAGCATTTTGATTACCGGCGAAAAAGGTAATATCAAGGTTGATCCAGAAGGCTATGAGTATGTTGATGTTCAAGGTAAGCCAGAATTGACTGCTAGTTTCAGACAAAGACGCGAAGGCCCCGCTAATGAGTTTATGCAGGGCCGCGGTCAGACAGTTACTTACAATGCAAAAACTGAGCTACTGACCTTGACGGGAGACGCCAGCTTAAAGCGTCTTTTGAATATGCAAATGCTGGATCAATTACACGGCTGGAAAATTGATTATGACGATGTCCTGCAGCGCTATCAAGTCACGCCGCCGCCAAATGCTAAAGCAGAAGATCTGCCCTTGGCTAAAGCTATCCTTTCACCAAGAAGAAAAGCTACACTAGAGAAATGACCACGGATTCCAGTAGCATTCAAAAGCCAGCAACCCTCAGCGCTCAACACCTTCAAAAGCGTTACGGCTCTCGCACGGTAGTGCGGGATGTATCAGTAGAGGTTAAGTGTGGTGAAGTAGTTGGGCTCCTAGGGCCAAATGGCGCCGGCAAAACAACCTCTTTCTACATGATTGTTGGTTTAGTTCCTTTAGATGGTGGTAATATTGTTTTAGATGGCACCGACATTACCCATCTTCCCATTCATGAGCGAGCTCGTATGGGCTTGTCCTATCTTCCACAAGAGGCTTCTGTATTTAGAAAGCTCAATGTGGCTGAAAATATTCAAGCCGTATTAGAGCTACAAGTACAAGGCGGTAAGCCATTAAGTAAGACTGAAATAGCACAGCGCCTGGATGAGCTCTTAGGCGAACTTCAAATTAGCCATCTTCGTGACAATCCGGCGCTTTCCTTATCTGGCGGTGAGCGTCGTCGAGTTGAGATTGCAAGAGCACTTGCCTCTCAGCCTAAATTCATTTTGCTGGATGAGCCATTTGCCGGCGTTGATCCGATTGCAGTTGGAGAGATCCAGCGGATTGTACGTTTCTTAAGAGATCGTCAAATTGGTGTGCTCATCACGGACCACAATGTACGAGAAACCTTAGGCATTTGTGACCATGCCTACATCATCAGTGAGGGCAGTGTGCTAGCAGAAGGCAAGCCGGATCAAATCATTGAGAATGATGCCGTTAGAAGAGTCTATCTAGGCGAAAACTTCCGCATGTAAATATTCAGAGTTTTTTGAATATTTATTAAATAAACATGATCTGCCCACTTGGTTTTCAGCAAAATCGCTGATACGCTGGAGGTTCATGAAGTTCATTTCCAAATAATTAAGTACAAGATTACAGGGGCCTGCTGCGCACCCCAGGTAATTATTTGCGCATGCATTTGTTTTGCTATGAATAGGAGCTGCTGATGAATCTGAAAATTAATAGCCGTCATGTCGAAGTTACTCCAGCCATGCGTTCCCACCTCGAAGCCGGGTTAGCTAAAATTCGCAAACATTTTGATCACGTCCTAGATGCATCAGCATTTTTGATAGTCGATAACGCTAAAGAAAAGAATCTTCGTCAAGCAGCCGAGATCACGATTCACCTTAAGGGCAAGGATCTCTATGCTGAAGCGCATAACGCTGATCTGTACCATGCAATGGATGCGGTGGTCGATAAGTTGGAGCGTCAAGTTGTTAAGCACAAAGAAAAGATTCAAGACCATCACCATGAAAAGCATTTTGAGTGATGCTCAGCGTCAGGACACCTATAATCAATTGACATGAATGCCCTGACCGATCTTTTCGCTATAGACCGCATTGCCTTAAATAGCCCCTCTAAAAATCGGGCTGAGGCATTTGCGGCCGTAGGACAGCTATTTGCCAAGCAGGCTGGGCTTGAATCCGAAGCAATTGTTGGCTTCTTAAATGCTCGCGAGGACTTAGGCTCTACCGCCTTAGGCGCTGGCGTTGCCATACCTCACGGCCGCGTAAAAGGCCTGAAGAGTCCGATTGCTGCGTTTGTTAAATTAAAGGATCCGATTGAATTTGCTGCGCCCGACGGTGCGGCCGTCTCTATTTTGATTTTTTTGCTCGTCCCTGAAAAAGCGACTCAGCAACATCTAGAAATTCTGTCCTCCATTGCACAACTCCTCTCCGACGCAGACGCTCGCAAATCGCTTGCAACGGAAGATAGCCCAGAAAAGGTGTGCCAGCTGTTACAGACTTGGGGCTCCGCTTGACAACCCAACCCCTGCTCCTTGAGGGAGTAACTGCCCAGCAGATCTTTGATGACAATGTCTCTGACTTAAAGCTCTCCTGGATTGGGGGGCTCGAAGGGGCAGATCGCACTTTTCCTCCAGAGGCTGTTAAAGCTGCTGCAGCTAGCTCAGACCTAGTAGGTCACTTAAACCTCATTCACCCAAGCCGTATTCAGATTTTCGGTGAGCAAGAGGTTGACTACCATGCTCAGCTAGAACAAAAACAAAGGCAAGATCAGATCTCTAGCTTAATCTCCAAAACGCCACCTTGTGTCATTGTGGCGGATGGAAAAACAGCTGATGCCGATCTACAACTGTTCTGCCAAAGATCATCCACCCCACTCTTTACAACCACCATTTCTGCCGCCGAGGTAATTGACCACCTCCGCACCTATCTCACGAAGATTGGCGCACCCCAGATTACGATGCATGGTGTGTTCATGGATATCTTGGGCTTAGGCGTCTTAATCATGGGCGAATCAGGCTTAGGAAAAAGTGAGTTAGGCTTAGAGTTGATTTCTCGTGGCCATGGTTTAGTTGCTGATGACGCCGTGGACTTTGCTCGTCTTGGACCAGATTACATTGAGGGTCGCTGCCCTGTGATTCTGCGCAACCTCCTAGAGGTTCGTGGGCTAGGCTTATTGGATATCCGCACTATTTTTGGTGAAACAGCCGTGCGTCGTAAATTGAAATTACGCTTGATCGTACAGCTCGTTCGTCGTAACGATGGTGAATTTGAGCGCCTTCCATTGGAAGCGCAGCATATTGATGTGCTGGGCATTCCGATTAGAACCGTTAAGATTCAAGTGGCTGCAGGACGCAACTTGGCAGTTTTAGTAGAGGCAGCAGTCCGCAATACTATTTTGCAACTGCGGGGCATTGATACTCTAAAAGAATTTATGGAGCGTCAGCGTCTGCAAATGAATGCAGAGGCGGAATCCACTAAGTCACAGGGTCGACTCATTTAATATGCAAATCAATCTGATTACCGGTATTTCCGGCTCAGGTAAATCTGTTGCGCTGAGGGCCTTTGAGGATGCTGGCTATGACTGTGTAGATAACCTTCCAGTCACCCTCTTAGAAAACCTCATCACCACGCTAGAAAGTGAAAAGAGTGAACGCGTTGCAGTAGCCATTGATGCCCGTCGTGGCCAGTCAATTGCAGAGCTACCCCAGATCTTAGAAAACTTACGGCGCAATCATGATGTACGAGTTGTTTTCTTGAATGCAGATACCAATACACTCATCCAGCGTTTTTCAGAGACCCGTAGGCGTCATCCACTCTCTGGAAAAACGCAAGAGACTCAGGCAGCCACCCTGATAGAGGCAATTGATACAGAGCGCAACCTCCTAGAGCCCCTTCGTACTCAAGCGCATAGTATTGATACCAGCAACCTCCCTGCCCATGCGCTGCGCTCTTGGATACAGGATCTTCTGAAAGACAAGCCCCAAGGGCTTACCGTGATTTTTGAATCCTTTGGATTTAAAAAAGGTTTGCCAAGTGAAGCAGATCTCGTATTTGATGTTCGTTGCTTACCCAACCCACACTACGACAAAGCTTTGCGACCGCTATCTGGCAAAGATCAGCCTGTGCGTGAGTTCTTGGAAAAAATTCCTGAAGTGGTCAGTATGGAAAGTGACATTATTCAATTTATTGAAAAATGGTTGCCCCACTATATTGCAGATGGCCGTAGTTATTTGACTGTTGCCATCGGCTGTACTGGTGGACAGCATCGCTCGGTCTATTTAGTCAGTCGCATTGCTGCGCATTTTCTGCCGCAAAAAGATTTAGCGGCACTGCAGATTAATTTCTTAAGTCGTCACCGTGAGCTAGACTCAATCCCTGCAGTAGCAATTTGATTGGTTGAGGTAAGCCGTACTTGCCAAGCTGACGCAGTGGCACCCACTTCAAATCATCACTAGAGAATTTCACGGCATTACTTGAAGTCACATGCCAGATCTGCATCCATAAACGTCGATGCGTAAAGATATGCTTGATCTCTACTCCCCGCTCAATGGATTTACAACTCTTTAGAGCGCTAGAGATCTTTTCATCTGACAGCACTAGCTGAAATAATTCTTTCACAGTTAAATCAACTGAATGGTTGGCCAAAGGTTTGGAGTTTTTTTCTTTAGGTTGCCAAGTAGATTCCGGTAAAGACCACAGTCCACCCCAAATAGCCTTATCTGGACGCCTTTGTAGCAAAACTGAATCGCCATGCCTGAGTAACAACATATCGCAATTAAATTCGGGTGATTTTGCTTTGATTAGTTTGCGGGGCAGCAGCAATGCTTGATCACTGAGATTGGCCTGGCATTCTTTTTCAAATGGGCATTTCTTTTCACCACTCAAACACACAGGCTTGCGAGAGGTGCACCACGTTGCCCCAAAATCCATCAAAGCCTGTGTATATACAGGCATATCCCCAGCTTTTTTAGGCAGGAGTGTTTTAGCTAGTAGCCATAACTCATCATTCACCGCTTTTTCTTGAATAGCGCCCTCTATGCCAAACAGTCTTGCCAAAATCCGCTTAACGTTTGCATCCAAAATGGGTGCCCGCTCATGAAATGCAAAAGCCGCAATAGCGCCTGCAGTAGATCTACCAATACCCTTAAGTTGCTCGAGCAATAGTGGGTCAGCAGGAAACTTTCCTCCAAACTCTTCCATAACCTGCTTGGCACAAGCGTGCAGATTCCGCGCACGTGTGTAGTAGCCGAGACCCGCCCACTCTGCCAAGACATCATCTAAAGGCGCAGTGGCCAACTTCTTAACAGTCGGAAAACGTTTCATGAAACGGGGATAGCGCTCCAGAACAGTAGCTACTTGAGTTTGTTGCAGCATGATTTCAGAAACCCATACTGCGTAGGGATCTCGAATACTTTGCCATGGCAAGCCTTGGCGCCCGTCCTTCCCATGCCAAGCGATGAGCTTAGTGGCGAAGTTCTTAATCAGCGCTTCTGACATTGGGGGCAAAAATAAGTAGAACGCTGACCTTGGACTATTTGCTTGATCGGCGTCTTGCATACCTTACAAGGCTGATCTTTGCGATCGTAGACTTTGGTTTGCACCATGAAGTGTCCTGGGTCACCTTCGCTATTCACAAAGTCTTTTAAGGTGCTACCACCCGCAGCAATTGCTTTTTTCAAAATCGACCTCACTGCAGCAGCGAGTCGAGAGCACTGCGGACGCGTTAATTTTCCAGCAGCCTTTGCCGGATGAATTCCCGCCTCAAATAAACTTTCTGAACAATAGATATTGCCTACACCCACTACAGCTTGGCCCGCCAATAGAAATTGCTTCACGGCAATACTGCGCTTGCGCGAGCATTGATATAAAAAATCTGCGCCAAACTCACCTTCAAACTCGGATGAAAAAGGTTCGACGCCGAGTTTTTGCAAGAGCGCGTAGTTCTCAATCGGCCCCTTGGATTTTGAGTGCCATAAAACAGCGCCAAACTTTCGGGGATCATGCAAACGTAAACTCAGCTTGCCAAACTCAAAGGTCACTCGATCATGCGTCTTCAGTGGGTCGCTACCGGGCAGTACCCTCAATGTTCCCGTCATTCCTAGGTGTAGCAACAGATATCCGGGATCAAACTCCATTAAGAGGTATTTACCTCGGCGCTCAATTCCCAAGACTTTCTGACCAGAAAGCAGCGTATTTAAATTGCTCGGCACTGGCCAGCGCAAGCGGCCATCAATAATTTTGACTGCACTCACCCTGCGACCCTCTAAATGGGGCGCAATACCCAATCGGGTAACTTCGACTTCTGGAAGTTCTGGCATAAGTATGTATAGGTGGCTATTGACATTGAAGTTTAGCGTTATATGGCATGGACATACGCTGATAAATTAAGCGCCTCCAATCCTTCGCGACCATTTGCCAAGAAAAAGAGTTGACTGCCCTATATAAGGCTGGCACAAACCTTTTTGCAATTAGCAACCAGCTTAGATAACAAAAGGCATATGAGGGTTGAAGCCTTCAACAGTATCCGTAAAGATTCGGTCAACCATTGCTGCATGCCATGCGACACCAACCCGCAGCTTTTCAAGCGACTGATCTCCAATGGATCCCGAATACACGCCAGCAAATTTCATAATATTAACTTCTGGGGCATGGCGTAGTTGCTCGGTATCAATCTTTTTGATGATATCCAGGGCGCTCTTCCCTGAACTGAAGTCGTTTAAGCGTTCTGCTATTTCTCGCGGCAGCCCCATTCCGCTTCCAATCATAAATATAGGGGACCCTGACATTCCAGGACGCCCAGGAGTATCAACGTAATACTTTGGCAAGCCCTCAATCAAAATCGACGGCTCCGACGCGACGTATCCCCTTTTCCAAATTGGATATGGGTTACCCGATGCAATACCAAATGGATACGAGCGCTCTTCGTAAAGAAAGATATCCACTTTTGGTCATGGATATTCAAGATTATGTCGAAGCATATAAGAGTGAAGAGTCGGCTTCAGGACGGCAAAAACTCCTAAAGCTAAGACAAAAGAATCGTGATTCCAAAGAACTAGTTGCTGACTTAAAGAGGCAGCGGGATAAGGCTGTTGACCGGATTATTTATGCTAACCTTCGAATTCTTGAATTAAGCGAGATGGTAGACGATTTGAGAACGAGATTAGAGGTATTCCAACCATCAGCAACCCTTCTAAATTTTTCTCAAAAGAGAGATTAGGCAAGCCTCTGAGCCCAATTGATACTCATTCTCCCAATTCTATAGTTGCATAGCCAACCAACCCCCCATCTCTATGGGCCAAATATTGATCTTCAAGTCAATTACCTCTTCAGGTGGCTGCAACTCCATAAGGGGCAGGCTGCCCATCATCTGCGCGCAAACTCATATGCTCAAGCCTCCACTGCGAAAGATTACGTGCCTGACTCACAGTGAGGTCATCTTCGGAGATCAGAATACATTTTCGAAGGGCAATTCCTTTCCACGTATCCGTTTTGGAGTCATATGCGCGCTCCACGAATAAGCTCTCAATCTCTTCTTCAGCGGGATTGACCATTTTAAATGTGACCTCTGGATCTTCACCAGGGACATAGGCAAGGATGACGCTTAATTCATAAGGACTGCCATCGGAGTGGTCTTTCTCTTCACCGCGGTCAACGTCAAAGAATATAGTTGAGATCGCGGGATATTTCCGAATTCGGGTGGCGAGCTTGTCATCCAACTTAGCACTGTTCATCCTTTTAACAAATTCATCTGCGTATGCAGTACGGTTGTATCGAACCGAAAGCCAATGACGTAATCCAGATAGAGATTTTGAGGAGAGCTCGTAACTAGTGTCTGGCTCAAATGGGGCAAGAAGTCCCTTGTCAACATTGCACTTACTAGTCGCCGCAAGCTCAATGATGACCTGGTCCGAAGACCTGGTGAACTCCAGATGTAATGTTCGTGGGGACTTTCCCCAAGTTAGATCGCCCTTCGCAACGGCTACCTTACGGCCAACCACAACCTCTACGTAAGGTTCAATATTGAGATTGGTATTTGCTAAATCACAATCATGGCCAATAACGACCGCTACAGTGTCGCTTGGATATTCTGGGTGCTTAAAGTTCAAAGACTCTAAGGCCTCGACACCCAGTACTTGGCCTTGGCGCCAAGGATTATCACGAGTCCATTGGGGAGCCTGAGACATCACTTAACTACGCTCATCCAAATGTGGAATCCCCAAATCTGAAGCAGTGAGGTGGGGGCGCTTTCGGTTACCGAGAATATCGTCTAGCTTGGCTTTTGCTTCTGAGCCACGCTTCACAATCCTCAACAATCGATTAGCGGCATCTTCTCCGCTACCGCCCTCACCAATAAGCTCTAGGAAGGTCTTGCCTTTATCCACAGTTTTATCAATCGTAGCTGAATTTGGCGTGAAACCTGCGGCCTTGAAAACCTTTGCTGCGTAAGCAAGCTCATAAATCTTCTCGTGATAGCGCTCCTTTGGAGTTTTTTCCCCTGACAACCAGTTGTATAAAGTTTGCCGTGAAACGCCGAAAACCTCGGGAAGGCGACTCATCGTCCTACCAAAGCCCCCTTGAACTTCCTCCATAAGCGAGGCAAATGGCAGCAAGGTGCTTGCAGTTTCGATTTCACCACCCCGAATAACTTTAATTATTCTGTAACCATTCTTACTTTCGTAGTAACTACCAGTGTTAATGCCGCCCGTTCCTACTTCGCCAAAAGTTGGGAAGTGAGGGATATCCATCGCCTCGGCTCGGCGATAAAACGCCGGGACAGGCTTATTAGCAGCATAGCCAGAAACAAGTGGAATAGCTATTGCATCAAACATTATCGATCCCAAGCCTCGAGCGCATATTTAGTCACTGTTGTTGTAAAAGCGCTATTAACATTGTCATGAATTTTGTTGAGGTGCGCGGATATCCCATTGAGAGAAAAAGCCTCCCGCTTTTCCACGAATCCATCGTTGTCTAGGATGGCGCTTACCCCCGTGTATTCATTAAAACGGGTTTCCACAACCATGTTGTTAGGCTGAACATCTGGCGGGAACACCAGAGCGCCACCCTGAATCAATACTCGTGAGCGCAAGATCACATCATCGTGTTGACTCATGGCCTCAGAATACGTAAATAGACCTTGGCCACCTAAGCGATTAAGGAGTCCATGCACTTCCGGCACTAGGTATTGCTCAAGAGCATCGCCCTCTAAAGGCATCACACGATCAAGATACCGAAGGCCGACCCGTTCGGTGAACGACAGGCTCATCCCATTTTGAATGATGTCCAGCCCCTTCAGAAACTCAGCAGAAAAAATCTCAAAACAGCCATGTTTTGTAGATTGCAAGGTCAGTGACTGAGAATCAAGTATGAATAAGTGGGTACTTTCTAGGTTCCCAAATTTATAGCTATCGATCGTACTTGGCATTGGCTGTAGTTGTTCCGGCTTTCCATCTTTGGATGCCTGAGCCACCATTTGAATCACTAAATTGCTTTGAGTTTCATAAGCCGGATAGCCGACTTTGCGAAAACCATCCTGAATAGTTGTAAGCAATTCTGAGAGCTTCAATACCTGATTGAAACGAACTTGGCATATTGTGAAATACACCGGTGGGTTTTTAAGCGGGGCGCCCATTATTGTCATCTCCGTTAACTTGACTTCAGTTTACACTATGGTTGACAATTATATGGCCTACTTTGACAATTGAACGGAAAGTCTTATTCGGGTGAAGCTAGCCTCTATTCAAATGTTTGGCTTAACTTAGTTAGACCGGGTTTTTTAAAGGCCGCCCTGATAAGCATCTCTAATACATGTGCATTAGCAGTTTTTAAGTATGGCAATGCACTATAAATTTTATTATCTTTGGTATGGCCTAAATATAAGGAGCCGCCAGAAGACCAGATTTGTAGCTCAGACCATGGGCAAGTAACGTCTTCTGTTCCGAACATCTTGTGTCTTTTTAGAGTAACCCTATCGTCCCAAACAGTCATTTCTCGGAAGTTCATAGAATTGCCAGCTTTTAGGTAAGCGGCCATTTCAGTGATGATTCTGATGCCAACGGCCTTCCAAAGCTTATCTGTGAACTCTTGATAGACATTTTGTCTTTTGGTTGAAACGGTTGCCTGCGTATTTGCATCGCCAAAAAAAATTGTGTAATCCGTCCCCGTTGGTATCCCATTGACAGAATTTCGAACAGCACCCCATCCTATACGGGTGATGCTATCGAGGGGATAAGTTTTTCCGCCATAGGAGGCTCCTTTTGGAGAAAGAGTTAAGGCCTCTTTGAAAACTAACCCAATTTCAGCGCTGTAGGTTATGTCGCTAGCCCATTGCTGATCATCCTCTTGTCGCTTATTCTTATCCACTTTAAATTGGACAAGTATTTCCTCGTCCTCATCAACACGGTCCACAAACTCAGGAATATCAGAAAAAAGCTCCCTATTGATCTTAGTGAGCTCCAGTGATGTATCTAACTGATTGTGTTTGTTATGAAGATCAATTGCGAGCGACCTTACCTCATAAGCATAGGTTTTACTTAAATCATGCTCTAGCCCCCTAGATTTATAGGCTAGCTGTATTGGCTTGGCGACTTTTGCAAAGTTTCTAGAAACCTTATTTAGACTCGATAAATTAGGCTCTAAAGATGACCCACTAGCTGCATTTGATAGGACGGCGGCACAAAGTTTTTGAGCGCCCTCAAATTCATTATTTAAAAAGCCTTGAGTCTCCACCTCGTATGCATCAATTAATGAATAAATAAACTCCGGTGCATTAGTTTCTCCGCCAAAAGTCCCTTCGCTAGCAAACTCAGTCGTAACTTCAATTAACTTATCTATAGAAAGACGATTTAAAGCATCTCTTACGATTACTCTAAATACTTTTTTTCTTTCAGCCAAAGCTTCTTCGACCAAATCAAGAGATGCTATTTCTGGAAATCCAGACACAAGCCGATCTTCATTTAGATCGCGGAGAATATCTGATGTGTTTATTTGCTCCAATAAGTTCGCAAACTTTACTACCGCCTCGGCAATTAGAGGTGCGTCATCCTCGTCATCAAAAGCCTCAAATAATGCCGTCCATAAATTTGCTAAAACCAACGGGGGCAATGAAGTCTCTGATAAGACAAGCTTGGGGTTGGCTACAACCTGAATAGATAACTCATGAGCCTTTTTTGGTGATACGCCTGTGAACCAAGAAATTTCATGTGCAATCCTATTTCTAGGGCTTGTTAAGTCAGATCGCGCTTTATTACTAAGCTCAGAATCAGCGCTGAGGGCCATCTCATCTGCCAATTCAATAATTCTCGACTTGCCATCTCTTGGACTAGCGCTAAGCAGAAAAAAAGGGTTTTCAAGAAAATTTGGGTTAATTAATTGCCGCATTATTGTGCTTTCCTAATTACATTCTGGCTCTGCCCTGAGCCTCTATTGAGTATCTATTCAATTCAAGGGCCGCATTTGCAGAATTCATGGCTGAATCATGGTATCTATATTGGGAGCACCTACTGTTGTAATCCTGAACAGTCTGATTAAATCTTGGCAGCGAAAAATCATCACTCCGATCAACTGTTTGCTTGTTAGACTCAATCCTTAGTTCCTCTGCTTTGCAATAGTAAATCTCGGAAGCGGAAAGGACATTATTTGAACCATACGTCGGCTTAGACTCAGTTAGCCCGGGGGAGTAGGGTGGAGGCGAATAGCTAGGCACTGGCGTATAGGTATTGGACGCAGAGTAATCACTAGGAGGAGACTTCTTGCTATCCTGAGATGCGAAAATGTAAATAAGAAAAATCCCTGCAGCAATCCAAAGCCAATACTTTTTTATGAAATCCATTTCTGGTGAATAGGTATATTGCGGCACTACCTTAGAAATTGGCGGCGGGGGAGCTGGTTTAGAGTTAACTTGCGCTTCTGATTCAGCCTTTACCTCTTGAGAAGGCGTCTCCGGTAAGGGATCGCTAATAATTGGATTGACGCTGGACTCCAAAGAGCTCAGCCCAGCAAAACCTTTTTTCTTTTCACCTTCAGTCATGACTCACTTTTTTAGAGAAACCCAATAGGGCGATGTTCTTCGGAATTTTTATCCCTAATTGGAGTTTCATCTAGGGCAATGTTTAAACTTTTCTGATCAATTCGATCCCTACCACCTCGAGCCGCTAATCGAGCAGCCTCACGAACAACATAAGCGGCATCTGAGAGGGGTCTACCTGCAAGTCTTTTTGAAGCAGTAACTAAATCAATATCATCTGACTTCGGGATTTTTGAAAGTGAGTTCTCAAGCATATTGAGTATCTCTTCTTCGTTGGCGTAATCCACTTTGATAATATGATCGAATCGACCCCTTCTCAAAATAGCAGAATCAATCATATCTATCCTATTCGTCATACCAACGATTAGGACCTTGTTTTTTGTAGCATCAGGGATTTGCCTTAAGAACTCAGCAATTTCCTCAACCCGGTGTTGGCCGGCGCCAGCTTCCCTGTCTGATAAAAAAGCATCCATTTCATCAATCACCAATATGGATGGAGAGCTATCAATGGCCTTCTTGAAAATATCAGCAATTTTCTTGCTAGTTTCATGGATATATGGACTTCCAATACTGCTTGCATCAACCTCAAACATTGGCCACTCTAGGTAATCCGTTAGCTTTTCTACTGCATACGTCTTGCCGCTTCCTGGTGGACCATAAAGAATGATGGCCGAAGGGAAGCCAATTCCTAGTAACTTATATCGCTCTTCATTATTAATGATATCCACAACATGCTCATTAAAGAAGTTTGTTAAATCAAGTCGCCCAGGCAATTCAAAGTGATCTAGCTTAACCTTTGTATGGCGAGCTGATTCTGGAACGCTTTCCGTTACATCAATAGAAGATTCTTCGGGACTTATGTGTTTTACAGGCTCCTGAATAGACTCCCTATCTCCGCTCGCCCCCGATACGGAAATAATTTCATTTAAATGCTCCGCCCCAAGCCAGCTAACTATCTGCTTAAGCCTTCGAGTTGAATTTACGGAAATTGGAATACCCCCTGTTAGCCAATATCCCAAAATGACATCGTCGCCTACAGGAGTAGAAATCGAATAGGTTGGGAGAAGTCTAGTTATAGCCTCAACGTATACAGCATCATGAAGAGCTACATCAATATTTCGTTCTCTTGACTCTTTAAGTGACCGCGCAAAAGAAATGGCATCGTTTTTAGATCTTGGAGATTTAGCCTTATCGAGACTTGTTAACTTAAATTCATCGCTCGAATACAGGCTATAAAAAATATCATTGCCATATTTGAATTTTGAGAAAAAACCGTCCTCGATTAAGCCATCTTTAATCCATTTATCGAATAATGACTCTTTGACAACAAGCGCCATCCCAGCTTCAGATGCTTGAATTATCTGCCATGAATTTCCAGACTGAAGAACTTTCTTGGCTTTATAGCCATTCGGAAGTTCTAGTCCAATTGGAAGCCATTGTTCCATATTCAACCTGAAATAATATTAGAGGAAGCAATCATGTCATCCTCATCACCGGAATAGATCTTCATAGAGCCAAGGTGTGCAACTACTTGCCTCAATTTATCTACTTCGCCAGCATTAATTAACCTAGTACCTTCTTCAATTAAGGATCTGTACTCAGCCGTATCAGGGAACTTGTGCGGCTCCTCAGCGTACATTTTAAATCGGTCAGCAATAAACCAATCTTGCCTCCAAAGTATTTGGAAATTCTTATTTCTTAGCTCATCAAGGAGCGCCTCAAACTCTGGGCTCTTGTTATCAATTGCTCTTTGTGCAGTTCTAATCAGATTGTCAGATGCAGATTCTTCTGTTGGTCGCGCATATTGCCGAATTACATCGTTGAAAAAACCGGCAACGTTATCTAATTCAATTTGGCGAATTTGAGGTAAATGCTCTTTCCGTGCAAGCGACATCAGTCGTTTTGCGTCTTGAATTTGATCCATCGCATTCTTGGTTGTTTCGGGATCGGTCTCATCGGCGCGAATTTGTGATGAAGTCTGCAATTTTTTCTTGGCTTCATCGAGTCTAGGATCGCTTACCTTATCTGAAATTAAGTCTAATTTATCCAATGCACTAGATGCTTGCTCACTAACGAGTTTGGCTGCCTGGCTATAGTCAACTTGCCCCTCTTGCCTTGAGTAAAAATTCCTTCCGCTCTGGAATGATCCGCCAATCGAGGGGACGGAGACCTCCAGGATGATGTTGCCGGAATCTAAAATTTCATACTCACACACAAGCTCAGAACCAGCCGCAATCACACCCTCTTCAATATCAGAGCCCTTGATTTCGAACATCCCAATAAAAGCATTGTCAGAAACTGACTCCGCAATATCACCCTCCCATAACTTAAATTTTATGGAGTTAAGACTTCCCGCCTTGAGTGACTCAGCTGCCTTATAAATCTTTTTACCCTTTTTGGGTAACTGATCTCCATCTCTAATCAAGTAATCCAAAGATGGTTTGCCTGCCAACTTTTCTTTGACTTCGATACCAACAGAATGAGAGGCTGGAATAGCATCGATACTAGCGGCAGTCCTAGTAATGACTAGCTTTGTATTTTCGATGCTAATTGGGCCTCCTGCTGCATCAAAGATAAATACCTTAAATACATTCTCGCCAGGCTTAGATAGAACCACCTCAAGTGCGGCTTTATCAACCAAAGACATCCGGCCAGAAGACCAACCCGTATCAAGGTTATCAATTTGGAATTCTGTACCTGGAGCAACATTCCCAGAAACCATGGCGACAATTTTTGCCTTTTGATCGGGCGTCCTGGATATGTAATTGAAGCCCAAGTTAAGCGCCCCTCCAGTGCTGAGCGAACCTCTGGAATTTTTCCTTGAGCGATTTTGAGTTGACCAATCAATCGATTCTGCAAAAATTGCAGCTCCCTCAGCTACAGCTGTCATTGGATTAACGTCTGTCGATGGGGCAATGCCTAGCTCAAAGGCAACCTTATCTCTTAATGGCTTGTAATTGGTTGGGCCCCCAACAAAAACAATCCTCTCTATATCGTGCGGAGTTAGTCCAGCCTTCTCAAGCGCATCCCGTGTAGCACCAATCGACTCTTCAATTTTTGAAGAAATTAACTCATTTAACTGAGTCCGACTTAACGAGATGTCCAGATAGATATCGGCCCCGGACTCATCCTGCATGCCAACATCTGTTTCAGGCATGGAGATAATGGCATCTTCCTTTTGAGAGAGTTCAATCTTTGCCTTTTCTGAAGCCCAAACTGCTATGTTTCGTAATTTTTTATACTTTTGATCCGTGCCGAATGCATCACCTAGATCAAAATTGCTAGTAAGCCATGGCTTAACAACATTATCAAAAAGGATTCTGTCAAAATCCCTGCCGCCGCACATTGCAATACCGCCATGAGCCAACAAACTTACCCTTCCTGAAGTGCTTTCAGCAATGGCTATGTCAAGAGTGCCGCCACCCAAGTCATAAACCAGAAAAGTTCCATCTGTTTTACGATTTTTCATCACAGACATAACCGCTGCTACAGGTTCCTGCATAAGGGCAACCTTACCTATGCCAGCAAGCTCTGCTGCCGCCATAGTCGCATCTTTTTGCATCTGGTTAAAAGCTGCAGGAACAGTAATGACCGTTCCTGTTGAATCGTCATTTCTAATTTCTTCCGGAAGATATGAAAAAAGAACCCGCAACACCTCCGCAGAACATTCCTCTGGGGTCATTACCCTATCTATCGCCTTTAGATTAATTGGGGTATTTGTGCCAATGAGTCTTTTAAATAAAGTTGCGGAGTTATCCGGATTCTTTGCAGAACTGTCATATGCCCGCGCACCAACATATTTATTTCCACGCTTATCAATAAAAATTGCTGAAGGGGTGACATCATGCTGCTCTGGACTCTTATACAGACGCACTAACTCGCCATCGTATGAACAAATAGCGCTGTTTGTGGTGCCTAAATCTATTCCAACATATTTCATTTCAAACCTTTCTTACCATTACAACGCCAGAACGTTTCAACCCTTCGCCACCCATAATGACCGGCTCAATCATCTGCTCCACGACCAAAACATCACGTGCCTCAAAATCTTCAATATTGATGGCAGAGACCGCCATTCCGGCATCAAAAACTTGACCCTCTAAATTAACGACCTTGAGCCCAACTTCATCCAGGCTGTCTTCGATTTTCTTTTGAAAATAACGCAATTGATTTACATATTTAGCGGTATCGCCGGCATCCAACTTACCAGCCACCCTGATAAAGAGCCTGGAGAATCGCCAACTCTCTATAGCCATATCTATGACCATATTCTCTAATTTATTAACTTTATCTTCTGACATATTTTGGCGGCTGATTAAATGATTTTTCAAATAACTCTTAAAAAGTATTGTTCTACTTAATTTTTAATTATTAGAACTAAATCTATTCTAACTACAGCTTGCTACAAATTTCGCTATAAAGGGGGATCCAAAGACTCATATCTCTAATTTGAGTAATGAACCTTTGACCAACCGAGATCCTCAGACATCTGAAAAGATCGAATATGGCAAATAAGCTCCATGCAAATCAATCCGCAACATCATTAAAAACTAAATTTAGCAGTTACTTCGGATGCCCCATTGGCTAAAGCCTATTAATTACATGCCTTTTAGGTATTCTAAATTTGTAAGTCATTGTTTTTATTGATTATTCGACTAGAATAATTAATAATTTTTAACTAGATTGTGAAAACCTTTTTCTGCAGCACTTATATATAGTGCACTTTTCAGATACCAAATCTAAGTAGCAAAGTTGACTGGCGGCTTTGCAATGGTAATTTTTACTTCAATTGGCCATGGACATTCGGTCAAAAAATTCGCTAAGAATCTAATTTTTTATGGACATGAGTAAATGCGAAAAATTTCCAGCATTTATCACGCTCCCGTGTCGTGTCAATACTTGCTCAACACACACTTACCACCTTAAATGGATTGTAGATTCGCGGATTAGAATGTGCTCATGACCAAATTTTCATTAAAGCCTTCTTTAAGGGCCTTATTGCTCGCAGCTGGACTTGGATTAAGTCTTTCCTCCAATCATGCTGGCGCTAAAACCAGTAGCCTGGATAGCGGTCAAGCTGTATTTGAAGTCTTGGCCTCCGAAATTGCCCTGCAACGCGGCGAAGCTGGTCTGGCATACACAACCTATTTAGAACTCGCTCGCCAACTCGATGACCCCCGT
>JACCDH011427191.1_pt1 | contig 19330 bp, 17 predicted proteins | sample 7442481 | NCBI WGS metagenome assembly JACCDH01 (sample SAMN15323433, study PRJNA562643) | freshwater metagenome | isolation source: river surface water | place: USA:Blue River Watershed | collected 2017-08-15 | reverse complement strand
GTCTCCGGTCTTTATAAGGAAGATCCCAAAGTTCTCGAGAATCGTAAAAAGTCTGGCCACCACCACTTTCCTGATAAACAACAACAGCATCCACATTCTCAGAACTCTTATCGCATTCCCCAATAAACGAATATTGAATGCCAGTGGTCGTAGAGTTAAAATTATTAAGAATGGCCTCGACAACGATCTTTCTAAATGCAGGTGTTGAAGGTTTGGCATTTTTGATAATTGAAAAAAATGGTTTAGACCATCCAGACTCACTTGCAAAACAAACTCTGACGTTTTGGCGATTGGTAAAAAGATTAATGGCCTCACTGGCAATGACTCCAGCGTAGGAGGAATTTATGACTAATAAAGCCGAAAAGAGGGTGAAGGCAGAGGATTTTTTTTTAACCACAGAAACCTTTTCATTCACAGTTCAAACAACTCCTAAACACTAGCATAGAAGAAATTCATATCAGCAGAATCTTGTCCTTTTTAGAAAACTTACAAAAAAAACTAAATATTGTATGAAATTTAGACAAATGATGGGCAAATCAGGGTTTTATTTCAGAAGAAATTAATTAGTTAACCAAGGCCATGATTATCAGTCACGCCTTGGTTTTTTTATGTCAGATGCAACTTTTAGTACTCAGATGACAAGTCAGTAATTAGATTGCTGAAGTCGTAAGTGTCTCTCTTAATTTAAGGGCTTCTAAAGAATTCGCATTATCCAGAGGAGCAAAAAGATCATCAACTTCTGCTTGCGTAAAAATAATTTCTTCCATCTTTTGACCATTGGCCTTAGCTACCTGGTCTTTTTGATGTGCCATGACTTCAATTTCATCGAAGATATATTTGGGAATTGATGGGAATTGATGGGAATTGATAATTTCGTCAGTATGGCATACCAAAAATATCTAATAGCTATCCTAGGTCAATTAGAGTAGACCACTCTAAAAGCGAGATAGGATTTATCGACTGGTTTAATAAACGTAACTTAAGTTAATTCCATAGGCCCTAGATGTTGTCACGGCTTCGTACTTTAGATCATTATTAAAAACAGGACTTTTTTCTTGAGAGGTTACTTTCGATGTTGAGTAAAAACCAGAGAAGGAAAATCCTTTGTTAATTCCTAATCCAAAGTTGAAGGTATTCTCAAGCCTGCTGTCACCTGCTTCTAGGTTTCCATAAAGAAGGTTTGATGAAATCAGATCCTCAAGGTCAGTGTAATTTCCTTTGATGTTTCTCACCCTCACACCCAAAGCAATTTTTTTGAATCTTAACTCTCCTGTGACACTCGCACGAGATGCGGGAGGTGGTGTGACTTTTTGGGACTCGTCAGGAAAATCTTCTGAAATGTTGAGTTTATTTCCATACATCCTTTCAAGACTTGCTTCTGTTCGAATTACTGATCCTGTGAGACCAATTCCAACTCCGTAGCCTTTCGCGCTTGTAGAGATTGGAAACTCTTCCGTTGTTCCTCTATTCCCTGTTGATGGGTCATAGTAAGTGTAGGATAAATCACCAGATGATTTTTGATTAAGAACAAAAAGGCCAATCCTGAGCGCTTTGATTTTAATTGCAGTTCCGACTTTCACATTGGTGTAATCTTGTTCTTGATTGACATCTTTGGCGGAAATACTTGGGGCCGTTCCTATTCGAAATTCATTCAAATAATTATACTTGGCCTTGGCAAAACTCACGCCTATGTATTTAAGATCAAAGATTCCACCGTAGTACGTTGAACTTGCTTTATTCGCGATGATTCGAGTATCGCTTGCTCTTTTGATGGTTTCTTCTTTTTCTCCACTCTCTTTATCAAACAGAAACTCGAAAGTAATACCAGGACCTTTACCTGCCCTAAAAATTGTGGTCTTCTTTAAATTAACCTCAGTCTTAATTCCACCAATAATCCCACCAAGAGGAACATCATGAAGACGTTCAACTTTTTTTTGACCTGTATCAATCGCCACAAATCCATGGTTTCGCATATGGGCCACACTTGGGTTAATTGATTTGACACTTGGGAAGAATGAAGCGTCTGATATCTGTCCGAAACTACTACTAAGAATGAGGAATAAAAAATATGGTAGCAAAAATATCATTCAACTATTTTAGGGGATATCTACTTTCCTTCAAAGAGGTCCAATTCTACCTAAAAAATTATTAACAGACAGAATTACTCTCTTTTTTACAAGGTTTCTATTTTTACTAAGACATCCGTCTCTCGAATTGCTTTAACAGCTCCACCTTTAAAAAGACTGGAGAACAGTATGAAAAAAATTTTTAAATTATCACTATGTTTATCATACATTGCCTTCTCTGTGGCCCACGCCCAAACCGAATACTCGGGATCCCTGAAGATGTTTGTTGTTCCATCTGCAGCAGAAATTAACTGGTCAACACCACGAACACTCGCAAAGACTTACCTACTCAGTTATGGAACACGGTTAGCAAAATCTCTTCGCTACGATAAAGCGACCAAAACGGGCATGGGACATGGAATCGTTCACTATCAATGTACGGACTTGAATAATGTTCAAAGAGATATCTACACAGCTATCTCTGGGCAAAGTGTGAAAAAGATAACGAACAGTATCCTACTAAAAGAAAGGCTCGGACTGTTAGTGTTCATGGCAAACTATCCTGACGGCTACGTTGAAAGCGCTGAACACATAAAACATTTTCTTTCCGCCCATACTGGTCGAAGAGAAAAATCAGAAGGAAAAGGCGTGCATAAACTCACTCCTCGATTTTTTGAATACCCAGTCACTAAAAAACAATGCAGTGACATTCATGATTTTCACACTGCCTATTCTTCAGTCATGCTTGGCGACTCTCCAAGCTTAGAAGTTCTAACGCAAAAATGGAATGACCAAGATACATCAAGCCTCATCGCCTACGGCCTGTTCGTCGATCCCGTAGAAAGGTACAACCAGAGGAAAAAAGAAATTGCTGAAGGTGTCCCAGCAAATCTTCTCACGAGTCTTGGCGCCGGTTGTACTTCATATGCTCAGGCCTTTTTAAAAATCGCTGGTTATTATGACAACAAACAGTTTGATAAGTCATGGGTAAGGACTCTCAACATCGGCGAGAGTAAGATTCGAGTCCCTCAATCAGAAGTCGTGAAAGATGCGTTTGCGAGTGACTTTGAACTCCTGAAGATTATTTTCAATGAAGATAAAAACGCCCCGAAGGCCGGAGACGTAAAATTCACTGATATCCTTTTCAAAAAAGAATTTAAAAGCTGGGACGATGTTCCTCAAGACGGTGAAACTTCACAGACTGTCTCTAAGTCATTCCACGATCCAGAACTCATGTACCGCTTCCTCGATGGAAGTGTGAACTGTTTAACGAAAAATAGTGACGCTAAAAAGTCAAAGTCAGAGAAAACAATACAAGGTGGCTGCACTGAAGAAGTTCAGTCATGGCTTGATAATAACTCGCTGAAGCCATCACTTACAAAAATCACTCTTGAGTCTGAAGAGGACGGAAGACATTTTGTTAAAGAGATTGTCGGAGTTAAATTTAGTCCAAAAGAGTAATCTCGCTAAAAAACAATGGCCACTTCACGCAAATGAAGTGGCCATCTCTTTAAGTCAAATTTGTACTCTGAACTAAGCTTCGCGGATCACGTACTTATCTTTCCCCTCATCTACCATCTCCTTAAGTTCTTTACCAACTTTGAAAAATGGAACTTTCTTAGGAGAAACTTTAACGACTTTACCCGTCTTTGGATTTCTTCCTTCGTAGGCCTTGTAATTTCTATTCGCGAATGATCCAAAACCTCTAATCTCAATTCTCTCATCATCAAAAAGTGCCTGGATCATGCTATCAAAGCAAATGTTCACAATCTTCTCAGCTTGGTGATGAGGAAGATTTGCTTGTTTTTCGATCATGGCAATTAAGTCAGCTTTCGTCATGCTCCACTCCTGTTACGGGACAGTCTTTTAAAGTTTCACAGACTTATCGGTAAACTAAAAAAATAATTTAGTTGATGCCCAAATCTGTCGGCAAGCCTGGTTAAATCAAAAAACTGTAATTTCATCATAAGTATACGTAATTATTTAAATTCTAGCGAATAAAATGGTCATAAATAAAGAGAAAGTTAGAATCAACTAAGGAAACAACCAAGAAGGGCGATAAGTTCTTTGAGGAATACGGATATGAGCTCACGATGGTCAAAATTAATGTCGCATTTTTGGATGCTTACGCTAGTGACTTTCCTCGTTGCTTGCCAAGACACAGTTCCAAAACGATCCACAATCACGCCAGGCTCAGCAGTTGATAACACTCCCGTTTGTGAAGAAGGCCAGGAACTAGTTGACGAGATTGTCCCAGCTACTGACACCACACCAGAATACACGACTAAAGTATGCAAAGATAAGGCCGCAGTAAGGCCAGACAACGCTGTCTTTTGGAAATCAGACTTTTGCGCTTGTAAAGATTCGAAGCCAGTGACCTATGGTAACTGTTCATCTTTTTGTGCTGGCAAAAATACAAATGGCGCCGAAAGACTCTACGCTAACTTTTCAGTCACAGAGGACATCTCTCTCGGTGGACTAGGAAACCTCTATGCTTGGTGTAGAACCAATTTACCAGGTGACACAGTTAATCCTGAGTGCGAACTCCAAGCAAAAGATGAACAAGGTAATATCTCTTCTATCGAAGTTACAATTCCAGTAGGAAGCAATTCTATCCAGGCCAATATCCAGGATAAAATCTCCTACGACAAAACTTATGTCTTCACGCTCGTAGAAAAAACTTCAGGAGCAAAATCAAACTCCATCCAGTTAATTAAATTTTCAACCGATGTGACTTTACCAATAATCGGACCTCTTAAGAATGCTCCTATTTCTCAGTACACCTGTTTAGTGCGAGAGTTTTCAGAAGACAGCGTGACAGGTGACATTTATTTTGATTCTGCATACCGATTACACTTTTACTTCATTCCTCGAGTTCCCCCAAAACCAATCACTCCCGGAAACTCGAATTTAATTTGTCATGACATCTTTAATCCACTCTATGGAAAAACGGACAGTGATCTCTACCCAAGATTTGAAAGCATTCCAGGAGTCTTTAACTTATGGGACACCACTGACCCACGCTTTTATGACAACAACGGAAATGGTGCTATCGATATCAACGAAGCGATAATTCAAAAAACAAGAAACCTTGGCGGAACAATTGCCGCGAGTTCTAAGTTTTTTACTCCTTTCTCCTGGCCCGGCTCGCCTGAGGCGGACGCCGATGCAGGCAATAATGCCAACTCGACTCAACCACTTGGCTACTTCATGCCACCATGGATTGATCAATCAACCTTTAAATCTTATTGCCTAAATAATACTCACTACAAAAGCTCTAATCCGCTCTTTAAGGCACTTGGAGATTATTTAGGGACAGAGACTGAAGGTCTCTACGTTGGAGAAAAGGCACCGGAGACAATTACAGACAACACGGGGAAAGTCACAAGTGGGCTTTCAGATTATATTTTAATTAAAGAATCAGATCTCAAAGCTGTTTGGTTTTATCTTAAGAATGACGTTCCTACTGTTCCAACAGATAGTAATGTAAGTAACTACGCGATCTACTTCTACTATCCATTGAACAAGGCCTCACCGTTCGTGAAAACATCCACTCAACGAGTCTTCCGCGTTCGTGGTGCAACTGAACTCAATAACAGCTCCAGTGGAACGAGTTCAACATCCACCGGATCCACAACGACCTACCCTCCTCATGACAGAAAGATAGGCTGTATACCTAAGTTCTAAAAATATCTTGAAATAATACGAACGCTTGGAGCAATCTCTTTTTGAAAGAGATAGTAAAAAATTCCAATAGAGATAACGGTGACAAAGAAATGAGTCATAAGCCCCATTAAAATTGACTTGCCTCTAGTCCAGTGCTTATTGAAGAAAATCTTTTTGAAAAGCCAGGTCAGGATGATCAGAACAATCCAAATGCAACCGTAGAGCTTCAACTCGGCTTTTTTGAGAAAAATACCAATCAGTGACGGAATCGCCTCACTGTCTTGAATAAGGTCTACAATACCATCGGTAATTTTAGGATTTTTAAGAAAGTAGTTTTTTACCTTCCCCTCTTTAAGTCGGTCTAAGATTTGTTTTTTGGCATCGGCCCTGGAAAGTTTACGAATTGGATTTTCCCTAAACATCTGCTGAACGACGCCAATCACTTTAGGATCAAGGAAGGCTTCAGGATTTAGTTTTTCGTAACCGATTTTTTTGAGTTCGGCGGGAGCATTAAAGACTGAGGCTTTAATGTCTTCATGGGCCTTGTCAATTTTGACCGCCACTTCAGCTTGCTTCTTTTTATCTTGTTCAAGTTTTTCGATAAGGTCATCCTCTTCCTGGCATAAACCAGGAAGAGAGATAAGACTAAGAATCAAAAGGAAAACGAACTTCACGCTTTTTTAGCTACAAGCTTTTCGTAATAAACAGTCATCGGGATTGCGATGTAGATGGTTGAATAAACACCGAGAATTACCCCGATCGTCATTGCAAAGAAAAAGTCATGAATCACTGGTCCGCCCCAGAAGAGCATGATGAGAGACACACCCAGTACTGTAAGTGACGTGATGATCGTACGAGACATCGTTTCGTTAATCGCACGGTTAACAATTTGTGTTGTGGAAAGGTTCGGATGTTGTGCTTCGATTTCACGAACACGATCGTAAATAACAACTGTATCGTTCACAGAATAACCAATAATGGCAAGAAGAGCTGCCACAATCTGAAGCGAAAATTCCTTTTGAGTTAGGATAAAAGCACCAATAATAATTGTGACATCATGGATGAGCGCCGCAATCGCACCTGGCGCAAATTTATAATCAAACCGTAGCGCGAGATAAATCATGATCGCCAGGATTGCATAAATGAGTGCCTTAAATGCTGAAGTTCGAAGTTCCGCACCAGCTTTAGGCCCAACAATATCATTTTTTAAGATCTCAAACTGTCCAGCACCATACTTTGTAGCAAGCACAGTATTTACTTGATTAGAAACAGCGTTCAAGTCTCCCTTATCTGTTTCAAGCTTCAAAAGAAACTCATTTTGAGAATCATCCCCTATAGATTGGAGCTGAGAGAGGGCCACCTGGTTATCCTCCATTACTTGACGAAGATCACCGAGCTCTACTTTTTGGGCAAACTTCACTTGAATCTCAACACCACCACGAAAATCTACACCGTAGTTAAGACCTTTAGTGAAAAGTAAAACAAAAGTTCCAACAACAAGAAAGAGTGAAACGGCTCCTGCTATTTTAAACAAACCAACATAATTTATATTTTTACCTGTACTCATAAAATTGATGTCCTTTAAATTAAATACTCAAAGTCTTTCTATCACCTTTGCCAACATACATCTCAAAGAGGACCTTACTCACAAAGTAAGATGTATAAACAGTTGTACAAATTCCAATTAAAAGAGTGACTGCGAAGCCACGCACTGGACCAGTACCAAAGTTAAGAAGGCAAATACCAGCAAGAGCAGTAGTAATGTTAGCATCGGCAATGGCCCAGAAGGCTTTTTCAAACCCTGTTCTTACAGCTTCAAAAGGAGTCATTCCAGCTTGAAGCTCCTCGCGAATACGCTCGTAGATTAGAATGTTTCCATCTACCGCCATACCTACAGTGAGTGCGATCCCCGCAATCCCAGGGAGAGAAAGAGTAGCACCAACGAGAATGAGACAAGAGATGGTAAACATCACGTTCAAAATAATCGTGATCGTTGCAATGAAACCAGACAATTTATAGTAGGCACACATAAAGGCAAGAACGAGGAAGGCACCAATTAGAGCAGAGAACTCTGCCTTCGCAATAGCATCCGCACCAAGCGAGGGACCAACCACACGCTGCTCTTCGAAAATAAGCTCTACTGGTAGAGCACCCGCACGAAGAACAAGTGCTAGATCGCGCGCTTCTGACATGGTTGTATTGTAATCACCCGCCCCAAGCGTGATCTGAGCCGAACCGCCGCTAATTCGTCCTTGAACAACTGGAGCTGAATAAACGTTACCGTCAAGAACGATCGCTAAACGCTTACCGATATTTTCACCGGTGATCTTTTCAAAAATCTTGGCCCCATTTGGTTTAAACTCTAAACCAACATACGGTCTATTCTGCTGCTGATCGATTCGAACGATCGCCTCTTGAAGCTCTTCACCAGTTAAACTTGTTCCAACTTCAACCAGGTAAGGCTCAAGGTTTGTGATTTCATTTGTATTTTTGCTAACAGTTTTAGCGAAAGTGATCTCAAAACCTTTTGGAAGATCATTCACTAGGTGGGTGTTGATTTCACGAACGTAGTCTGACCAACGCTCTCCTTTTTGGTACTCAATCCCAGCTTTCTTAGCTTTTTCAAGCCAGTCATTCAATGAAGCCGGAGGGATTTCATCGTTTACAAATTTGAACTCAAGCTTTGCAGTACGGCCAATGAGATCTTTGGCACGAGAGATGTCTTTTACACCCGGCAATTGGACTACAATACGGTCAGAGCCTTGGGAAACGATTTCAGGCTCAGTCACACCGAACTCATCGATACGGTTTCTGATAACTTCAATCGATTTTGAAAGCGCAGTGGACTCGATTTCACGAATAAACTCACGTCCTAGTCCGTATTGAAGTGTCACCCCATCATCCTTTAAAAGACGAAGTGGGTAGTTGTAAAATTCACGAAGCTTATCTTTTGCAGCACTACGGTCCGATTCTTTCGCAAGAATAAGAGTGTGCTTCGGATCTTTTTGATCGGAAGTATCAAGTGTCCCCACGGTAGACTCAATTCCCACTTCTTTCAGTGTTGCTTGAGCTTTACGAGCGTAACCTACAACTTCATCACGGTAGACTTTATTAAAGTCGATACCAAGAACCATGTAGAGACCACCTTGCAAGTCTAGGCCAAGATTTATCTTAGACTTGACTGGAAAAGAGCTGTCGCTTTTCAAGTTGAAATAGGTTGGAGCAATGGACATTAGCGCCCCTATCACCAACACTGACAATAAACTAAATCGAAACCACCATCCCTTGGCCATGTACACTCCGAGTCTTTAAAAGGGTTTTCTGAGATATAGATACTAAATTTTAAACAATAAGTGCGGTTAGAGCAATTAAAGAAGGGGCCTTAAGGCCCCTTTTTTAAGAATGAGAATGATCTTTCTTTTCAACGGTATCGGCTTGTAGCTTAGGCTCCTCATGACTTGAAGCATCAGCAACTTTCTTCTGAGTCACAGTTTGCTCTTCTTGCAATTGGTCGCTTACACCCTTAGCTGCATTTTGAAAATCCCGAATGCCTTTGCCAAGGCCCTTGGCCAGCTCAGGTAACTTTTTAGGACCGATAAAAACCAAAGCAATCAGGAATATGAGAACGAGCTCTCCGAACCCTAAACCAAACATAAATTACTTCTTTTTAGCTTCAGCAAAAAGCGCTGATGATGAACCACCGATGTGTGATTTTAAGATCTTCATCTTAGCTCCACCTTCGATCTCAATTGTTACAACTTTTTCTGCAATCGCAGTGATTTTCCCGAGGATTCCCGATTTTGTATAAACTTCGTCACCGTGAGAAAGTTTTGAAATAAAAGTTTGCTCTTCTTCCATACGTTTTTTTTGAGGACGGATCATCAAAAAGTACATGATCGCAAAAATAAAAACAAATGGTACAAAAGACATCCAGGCCGGTTGAGCTGGAGCGCCAGCAGCTTGAGCATGGGCAGATGAAATGAATAGATCTAGCATATAATTCCTTTTTTATTCCCAACGATTGGAAGTGTAGTTGTTATAAAATGTTCGGTAATAATCGTCAAATTCTCCTCTGAAAATTGCAGCTCTCGCCTCTTTCACCATGTTCAGATAGAAGTGAATATTATGGTAACTGATGAGCTGACCCGCAAGGTACTCACCTACATTAAATAAATGACGGATATAAGTTCGAGAGTAACGAAGGCAGACTTGGCATTTACAATCTGGATCAGGTGGAGTTTGATCTTCTTGGAAGCGTGCTTTTTTAATATTCAGAGGACCATGAGTCGTAAGGAACTGACCGTTACGTGCATTTCTTGTCGGAAGCACACAGTCAAACATATCTAGACCGGCCTTAATGCCATTTAAGACATCCAATGGTTTTCCTACACCCATCAAGTAGCGAGGCTTTTCCTTAGGCATAGTCGGTACAAATTTTTTACAAAACTCTACCATCTCTTCATTTTTTTCACCGACCGAGAGACCCCCGAGAGCGTACCCATCAAAACCTAGTTCAATCAGACCCTGCATGCTTTCCGTACGAAGGTCATGATGAAGACCACCTTGAATGATCCCAAACAAACGCTGATGAGATTTTAAATTTACCGTTTTACAACGTTTGGCCCATCTGTGAGTTAATTCCATGCTGGTTTTTAAGGTTTCTTTTGTGGCCGGAAGCTTTGGGCACTCGTCAAATGCCATCACAATATCTGACCCCAAAGCGCGCTGAATCTGCATCGACTTTTCGGGCGTGATTAAATGTTTTGATCCATCAATATGAGACTGAAAAGTCACACCTTCTTCGGTGAGTTTATTAATGTCTGAAAGGGAAAAAACCTGGTACCCACCAGAATCCGTGAGAATGGGACGATCCCAACTCATGAACTTATGAAGCCCCCCCATCTTTTCGATGAGCTCGTGACCGGGACGAAGAAATAAATGATAGGTATTTCCCAGGATGATTTGAGCGTTTAAACGCTCTAGGTCTTCCTGCCATAGAGTCTTAACAGACGCACGCGTTCCCACCGGCATAAAAATAGGTGTTTGAATCACGCCATGAGCGGTATGAATTTGGCCCGCACGGGCCTCGCCTGATGAAGCTTCTAACTGGAAAAAAGACATGGCGTCAAAGTACAGGAGGGTGGCCTTTTAGTCAAAAGATTATCTCTTTCTTAAAATAAGCATCCCATCTCCGTAGGAGAAAAATCGATACCTCTTTTCGATGGCAACACGGTAGATCTCGAGCGTTTTTTCGCGACCGATGAGGGCACTCACAAGCATCAAGAGCGATGACTCAGGAAGGTGAAAATTAGTCACCATCGCATCAATTGATAGAACTTCTTTCCCAGGATGAAGAAAAATTGAAGTGGACTGAAGTTCGCCTGGATTTTTAAATTGTACGTTGCCATCAGCAAATGAACTTTCTAAAGTCCGCAGAGTCGTCGTTCCCACAGCGACCCTGAACTTTGCCTGTTGAATTTTTGCGAGGTTCTCGGCATCAATTGAAAAAGATTCCTCATGCATTTTATGGTCAAGAATATTCTGGGCCTTCACGGGTGCAAAAGTCCCCGCACCTACGTGCAAAGTCACGGTCGCAAGTTCGTGGCCAGAAGCTTGAAGCTTACTTAGAAGCTCATCTGAAAAGTGCAGACCAGCTGTGGGGGCCGCGACTGATCCAGTCTCTTTAGCATAAACCGTTTGGTAGGTCTTTTTATCTAAATCATCAGACTCACCATTTCGGATGTAAGGCGGAATAGGAATCTTCCCTATTTCTTCGAGAGTATTAAGGAGATCTTCATGAGAAGTGTTAAACTTGACTCCAAAAGTCCCATCACCTCGCACATTCGTTATCACCGCTTCAAGTTTACCAAAAACGAAAGTGTCTCCGACTTTGCGTTTTCCCGATGCCTTGACGAGAGTTGGATAAATATTTTCTTGGTGCATGAGCGAGAGGACAAAGACTTCGGCCGCCCCGCCAGAAGTTTTCTGTCCAAGTAAGCGGCAAGGAAAAACTTTTGAGCGGTTAAAAATCAAGGTCGAATTTTCTGGGAGAAACTGTCCTATTTCGCTAAAGTTTGAATGAATAATCTCACCGGTCTCTTCCTTGAACACTAAGAGCCTTGAACTGTGGCGGTCCGGTACCGGCCTGTCTGCGATGAGCTCTTTAGGGAGGTCAAAATTATAACTTTTTAACTCAAGATCAATCATTTTTTCATTCACTGTTGCAAGTTTATGGCTCTTATGTACGATGATTAGAGGAGTTTTACCATGATCAAAACAATTTTTCTTTCAGGCCTTTTTCTCCTGAGCTCTCCAGGGATGTCTCAGACGGAGGCGGAAGAAGCCATTATCCTCAACCAAGAACTTCAATTTCTTGAAGACTCAGTCAGTAGCATTCAACCTGCTGCCGTAAGGCCTCAGTCGACAGAACAAGCGAGCGTCAAAGCAATTAATGATCCGGGCCTTGAGAGAACTTATTTTGGAAACGAGCTCGAAGAAGATAGCGTTCAAACAAGATCTTCGGCCAATAAGAAGCGCGGTTTTTAGGCCATCCCAAATTTTGCGGCAAGGTCCGTGATTTTTTTCATCATTTCATCAATGTAAGTTTTAACTACGACAAACATGGCAAAATTTTCGACTTGTTCAACGAGCATTTGGAGAAGTGTCTTCAAAATATTGATGATGGGAGTGAGGTTAAATTTCTTGATCACAAGATCTAATAGAGAACTCGCTTCCTGCACTTCTTTCCCTTTAACAACATAAAGAGGATTTTTATTCTTCACTCGAAAAGCTCCTTTTGAACTGCCTCTGTCATCACAATAAATTGCTGTTGAAGATCTTTATATTCCGCAGATTTAAAATGAAACACCGATTTTCTCATCGCTAGAGATTTACCAAATTGAACTTTGTTCGTGAAGGGAGCATGCATCGGGGCTTCAGAAAGCCCTACTTTAATTTGCTCCAGATCAGTGGCGGCCTGCTTTCGTCTCGTATCAAACAAATTTGGAATGTACCCTAGATTTTTAGGAGTCACAGTGATCTCCATTTCAGAAATATCGGTCACAACTTGCTGGATATTTTTTAGTCCTTGTTCAGAGAATCGATCTGGAACAAATGGGTAAAGAACACCATCGGTCGCACAAAGAATATTCACAACAAGAAGACCTAAAGTGGGTGGCCCATCAATGATGATGACATCGTACTGGGAGCGGAGTTCAAACTTTTCAATAAACTTTTTGAGAATCAGCTGCCGAGGAGCATTGATGCCTGCTACTGATAACTCAAATCCAGAAAGCTCCTGTCCCGATGGAATCAAATCAATGCCATCCTGACCTTTGATAACGACCTCATTAAGAAGTGTCCCACTATGAAGTGCTTTAAGTTCTTTGACTGAATTGATGAGAAGGTGATGAATATTTTTACGGTTCTCGTCCAGAGGCACGTCGAAGAGTGAAGAAAAATTGGCCTGTGGATCCATATCGATACAGAGAACTTTCCTCCCTTGGTGAGCGAAAGCGTGAGCAAGATTAAAGGCGATCGTGGTTTTACCAACTCCACCTTTTTGATTCATCAATGCCACTACACGACCTGGGGTTTGGTTCGATTCTTCTTTCGATTTAAAAAAAGAAAACATGCCTGATCTCCTCAATGAATGCCAACAAATGTGGTCAATTACCCTTTGCTCTGGAAAATTGTGCTCCCCTTACCCTTATTTGTAAACCATCGTTTTATTAAGAATTCATCGAGAATTGTCGGATATGCGGCCCGGCAAAAGAGACCATTAAAGTCAATCGGTCAGTCCAAGTCTAAGAAATTTTAAGAAACTCCCGATATGGCCTAGGACGGATCGAAAAGGAAATAACCATGGTTGGTTTAAATACATTCTGGGTCTTAATGATATCCATGTTTTTGTTTGCTGCATGTGTGCCGCAAACAAAACAAACCGAGTGCGGTTCAAATGAAGCTTTTAATGCTTCGTTAAGAACTTGTGTACCTATCATCGGTGGACCCTCTTCATTCATCAACGTTGATAGCTACTCTCCTCAATTTACTCAAACTCGAGCGAAGAGTGACAGTGCTCTATTGACCTTTACGATTTCAATCTCAAATCCTTATAACCAAAGCTACACGGTGGAATGGGTGCGCGTTTACAACGCTGCTGCGGTTTCATTATGCGGTAATGGATTAACATGTACGACAAATGCTTACTACCTTGGAACAACGCTTGGCCAAGTCGGAACTCATATCATTACGGCCAGAATTAAAAACGCAAACGGCGCCGTAGTTGATTCACAAAACTTCGAACTAAAAGTCAATGAATTGCCAAAACCAGTTGTTTCGATGACAACTATCACGCCTCCGGGCTACGCATACGACTACTACCCGACTGATGCTAACATTCCATTCTCATTTACGATTAGTAATAGCGGTGCAAGTATTAGCGCTTTGGATGCATATAAGACAGTTTGGACTGTCACAAAAAACGGTTCAACTATTGCAAGCCAAACTGAAACTGATACCTTTTCAAACTATGGTCTTAATGACACGAACTTCGCCTACTTTGGTGACCCCACAACCTCTCCTGCATCTCCTAAGTTTGATCCCGATGGAGCAGTTTATGGTGTGGGTCTCTACATTGTCCGTGCGGTTGTTTCTAATACCTATGGGGAAATCATCCACGAACAGCAGTGGAACATAAACATTAAGCAGCCGAATTTAACTAACGTGAGTAGCATTTCTCTCCCAGCACCAGGGATAACAGTGAAATCCCACTATGGGGTCGCTTACAATGATTATCCAGCGAGCAGCTGGGTCTATACAGGAACTCAGCCTCAGTTCTGTATCTTAGTCGATGACCGTGATGGAACATACCCGGCCGATGGCAAATCTCTTTTGGTGAAGTTTTACCTTGATGGAACTGGTGGAGAAGTTTGTACGAAACAAACTCTCGACACAGCGGGCACTCAAACTGTTTGTCTTTTTGACGCTAACCCTTGCGTAGGATCAGGAACAGCCTCCAACGCGGACAACACACTCAAGAGTGCCATGAGATTCACGAATTCAAGTTCCAGCGTGTCTCAACTCCATACTGTTGTTGCCAGAGTCTTTGATGAGGCGACAACTTATGAAATTCTTCCGGCCAATGTTTTAAATCCGTCCGGACTCTACCCGATCAAATGGAACGTACAGGTCGACCCAATAAACTCAGCTCCGACAATAAGCTTTGGCCCACCTGCCTCTAATCCAACTGGCTGTAGCTTTAGTACTTTTGAGGCCACTGGTTGTCAGGTCACTCAAGGCACAACCTTCAGAGTCAGTTTTAGTGTGACGGATGACTTTTATTCGCCAACAGTTGCCCCTCAGAATTTTGCCTGGACCGCAAGACTTAAAACGAATAATGCTGATGTGACCACTCCACCGAAGGTTACTGGTTGCACGAGAGCTCTGGGGAATGTCACTGCCGACTATACAACTTTCTGGTACTGTGATCTTGAAGTTCCCCACTATAGATCTACCGGTCCTCTAAGCCCCGTTGGTCCTTTTGAAGTTGTTGTGACGATGGAAGATTCTGGCTCTCCAGTAGGTGGGACTCCAAAAGGGTCTCAGAATCTCACGTGGAAACTTAATGTGACTGAGACCAACTCTATCTCTCCTAATATTACGATTCAGACTCAAGGAATCTCGGCCACAGGATCACATATTTCAAGAGACAATACTCCTCCTGCAGCTCCTACTTATTTTGACGGTTCAAATTTTGCAACAGAGATGGAGACAGTGAATTTCAGGATTGCAGTTGTTGATCCTGAGCTTGATGACTTCTATTACTCAATCTATAGCTGTGGAACAGGTAGTACCTCATCGGTTTGTAATTTCCCTCAAATGATCACAAGTCAGATTCTGACTTACACTCGTGCCTCTCAACCGCCAGTTACGCTCCCTTTCACAGATACTGTGAATACAGACCCACTCCTAGTCAGTGCGCTCCAGTTTCCTTTACCAGAAACACTCCTTCTCGATGCTGGACAAGATGTGGATAAGTCAACGGCGTATCCAGTATATTTCAAGGTTGAAGTTTCAGATAAACCGAGCACTCTCACGGGGGCTTCGGTTGCGACTCATTCAAGAATCTTCACGCTAAATGTGAAAAACTACAACCCCGCTCCAGTGATCAGCACAACAGGCGCGAACCCTGCTCCCAATACACTAGGGACTGCTTACCCAGTGATGGGTGGTTATCCATTCTCTATAAATCCAGGAACAGTAACAGATGCTTCTCTAGACAGTGATGAGGGAACTATAGTGTACCAGTGGTACGCTACCAGTTCAGTCGGTCCTGTGAATTGGAAGCAAATCGTCGGGGCCAATAAAAAAGATCTGACCTGGACACCTGACTATAATGGCCCTTCAACCCTTGAACTCAAACTCTGCGTGGGTGATCGAGCTGCGGCCAACCCAATCCTTGCTCCGAATGCTGGCGGTAACTGTTCTACCTCGAGCTGGTTTATCGCACCGAAGAGCTACCTCGCTCTTCCAACTCCTCCGAGTGCCGGAATCAATGTCTCTTCAGAAGTTGCCGTATGGAATGACACGAGCGACGGAGATGCAACTCAGGATGTAATCTACTCAGCTTATGTAGGAAATAATAATACGATCTATGTTAATAAAACTGTTCGGGACACAACCTCTGCCCTCAATGCGACAAGTTTCAGCACGGTGAGTTTTGCAGCCATTGAAGGATCGGCAGCAAGTATCGTGACGAACATCAGTATCGCCGGAAGTGCGAATAGTCTCTACATTGCCTACGGTGCAAGTACGAGCTCTGCTCCATCGATTTTAATTCCACGCATCCGTCGCATCAACAAAGCCTTTAACGCTGCAACCGTGGGAGAAAAAACTGGTCTCGCTCACCGTGGTAAATTCGGCTTCTCGTATACCGATTACACCATTGATGTCTCGGCCTGTTCAAACTGTACTAAAACAAATGCAACTGATTCAGCGGAGCCCTACATCGATATCACGGCCCCAGGAATTAATGGGAACATTTCCATCAACGGCTATACTTTTACAGCATCGGCCACAGCGACTCTCGCAAACGAAATCTGTAGCTCTGCTACCTGCAGTGCTAACGATGGGGCCTCAAGTCTTGCGGCCAAAATCAATTCTAGTACTAATCCGCTATTGCAAGGTCTCACAGCTTTTGCAAGCGGTAACAGGGTCACGATTCACGGGATGAACTCTTTTGATTCATATAACTCCACTATTACCATCGGTAACTACGGCATTGGTAAAATCTTTGTGATTGGAAGCTATTGGTTCCTCCCAGTCATTAATGCATCTTTAGCTGGTGCTGATCAGAACAAGATCTCAATCCTTTCTGGAGCGACTGACATTAAACTAAAAAATGCAGGTCTTTCAGTTTCAACAGAGGTTTTAAACGCTCCTGGACAAACGGCGGTATTTGAATCACAGATCAGCACCACTGATCACCTCGTCATTGGAAGTATTTCATCTGCAATCAACAACGCTGGTCGCGCGTATGTAAGCCGTTTTGCCTATGATGTTGGTTCACGCACATTCTCGGCCGGAGCTACAACTCTTCCGATTTTTGGAACAAGACTCTTTAAGCAGATTAATGTGGCGGCCAATGCCGCCGGAAATAACTATGTCTATGTGATCGCGAAAGAAAGAGATGTTTCTGTGGCGGATGATGGGGCCTACAATATTGGCCGCTATGCCGGAGACTTATCAACAGTGTCACGAGAAGATTATCTCATGAATCAGCTAACAGTCACTGACGACACCTCTGGTGTTATTTCAGATACTCTTCTTAAAAACCCAAGACTCGTAGCACTCCCAAATTCTTCCGATGCCCGACTTTTCTTTACCTCCCTCGGAACATCGGCCTTTAATCCAGGTCAATTAAATAGTGTCCGCATGGCCCGCTGGAAGAGCAGTAACACCTTTAGTTGTGGTATCTGTGCCCCTATTGGGATTGAGAATATGAATTCGGCCGTTGCGGTCTCTAACGTTGGAATTGACACAACTATTGGGACCACAGGTTATACAGCAGCTGAAAACGTCAAAGACGTATCCTTTGTCTTGATGAACTATCGAAATGGTAGTGACTACCATCCTCAACTTGGGATCATTAACCTAGAGTCTGAAACCATTCAGCCCACAACAGTTGATAGCTCGACTCACCTATGGCGAACACCTTTTGCAAAATAATTTGAATTAATACTGAATCTGGTATGATTGAAGGTATGTACCTTCGTCATACCCTTTTCTTTTTCCTTCTCCTCTTAAGCAATGCTGTTTATGCTTTCGAACTCATCATGATTCAGGCTGTAGGAGATACCAAACACACTTTCATCACTCGAAATGGGAAAAGACAAGGCGTTCAAATTGGGATGACAGGTACGTTTACGGCCGAAGATGTTTCAGTTTTAGCGAAGGCCATTAATGTCTCTGGTTCTTTCACTCAGTGGGAACTCTTGAATCCTGGTGCCGTTCTTCCGTTTGAAAAAGGAAGCATTGTTACCTACTACCCTGCCACCGAGTACATCTGGGCCTTAGCACCTGAAAAAGAACGACAGAAATACATCAAATCAGAGATCCCGCAAATCCGAAGATCTTGGGTCTTCAAAGGGGCCCTTACCCGTGGTCTCTCAGAATCAGTATCAGATGCTCCCGCCAATACTCCACGTCGTGGTGGTTATATGGCCGAAGTTTATTATGAAAAGGATATCTACTACGGTCTCGCCTTCGATATCGGTCTTCGTTACGAGCGCGAAGTTGTGAACTATTCTGGCGCCTCTTTGCTAACACTAAGAAACATCGCCATCGTTGATCTACTCTACTACTTCAATGGTCTCAGAGACTACATCGCTGGTGGGCGTTTTTTCTTGGGAAGCGGACTTGGTTATGGCCTTTCGAACACCTCAACAGTTGGTCTGTCTCAGTCTGGTCCGGTTTCGTTGCTTCCAACTGTCAAGGCCGGTGTGACTCTTCCCTTTAACAACACTTGGGAATTTGTAACAGATGGGGCATTCGAGAGCTTGAGTACTAAAGAAACCCAAGAAGGCGGTTCAGTCCAAACCACCACTCAAACAAACTTCAAAGTGGGATTTGGACTGAGACGATTTTTCTAACTATTTTTTGCTCTTTAAAAGACCAATTTCCTTAATTCTTTGCATAAGCCACTCATTGGAATTGATCGGTTCATACTTCTCACCTGTTCCGCGACAAGAAGGAATACAAGCAAGAGTTGTATCCGGATTTGGATGTGTAAAGAATGGCATAGAGTAACGGTTTGAAGTGGCATCATCAGGGTTCACCACTCGATGAGTAGTTGCCGGAATCACGTCATTTGTAATTCGAGAAAGCATATCACCTGAATCAATCACAAGCTGCCTATCGTTACAAGAAACCGGTAACCACTTTCCATCTCTGTCTAAAAGCTCAAGGCCTGAAGATGTGGCACCAACCATACAGGTAATGAGGTTAATGTCTTCATGGGCCGCTGCTCTCACTGCATTTTTTGGGGCGTCTGCGCCGAGCGGAGGATAATGAATCGCTCTGATGATTGAGTTTCCATC
>JACCDH010947688.1_pt1 | contig 19341 bp, 18 predicted proteins | sample 7442481 | NCBI WGS metagenome assembly JACCDH01 (sample SAMN15323433, study PRJNA562643) | freshwater metagenome | isolation source: river surface water | place: USA:Blue River Watershed | collected 2017-08-15 | reverse complement strand
TTAGCTGCAGCAAGATCTTTTGCTTCGGTTTTGCAATGCTGGCAGTCGGGACTGAAATAGACAAAGACCACTGGCTTAGCTTCAGATAACTGTTGTTTCACCAGCCAGTTGCCATCTGTTTTCAGTAAACTAAATTCAGGTATTTGCAGATTGCGTTTGTATGGTGGTATGCTGTCGAATTCCGGAGGGATCTGTGCATGAATAGTCAGATGCAGGAAGAAGAGCAGGCATAGCAAGCTTATCCAGCGCATTAGAGTGCTTTCACTGTGTTCAATAATTTGGGCATCACGTAGCCGTCTTTAAAAACCTGTACAAGCTGATGCTTACTGTTGTACACAGCAGCAAAGGGCGTTACTGTTGGGCGGAAGAATGAAGCGAGTTTCAGCTCGGTATCCATACCCAAATAAATATTGGGATAGGCGTCTATACCGGTTTCTAAGATAAACTCAGCAATTTGCTGCTTGTCTGTACTAATACTTGCATAAACAATGGACAGCTTTTTAAGTGTTGCCATGTTTTCAATAATCTCCTTGCTCTCCATCGCACAATGGGCACAGGTTGGACTGAATATAAAAATCACTACAGGCTTGCCCGCAGGCAGATTGGCCTTGGTAAAATTGCCTTTACTGATTTTTTGTAGTGTAAATGCGGGTAATGTCTTCTGTTTCAAGTAAGGCGCATCATTATTCTTTTGCGCAAACGCACTACCCAATACGATAAAAGAAAAAAGGGTTGTCAGGAGTCTTTTCATGACTGCTTATTGGCTTCCATCATGCGCATTTCTTTAGCGTCTTGTAAGAACTCTGATGCGAAGATGAAATTGTTCAACAATTGGTCTTTACTGAAAATGATTTCTTTATTGGAGCCTTCCCACTGCTTTTTACCATTATGCAGATAAACAATGTGATCACCAATTTCCATAACGCTGTTCATGTCATGCGTTACCACAATAGTCGTGGTGTTAAATTCTGCAGTAATTTCTTTAATCAGCTTGTCAATCACCAAAGAGGTTTGTGGATCAAGACCGGAATTGGGTTCATCACAAAAGAGAAATGTTGGGTTTAGTACCAAAGCACGAGCAATACCCACACGCTTTTTCATACCACCACTTATCTCTGCAGGGAATTTCTTTTGGGCATCTTTCAGGTTCACCCTGTTCAATACTTCGTCTACTCGTTTCTTTTTATCAGTATAAGTGCCGCTGGCAAACATTTCCAATGGAAACATCACATTCTGCTCAACTGTCATGGAATCAAAGAGGGCAGAGCCTTGAAATAGCATGCCAATTCTTTGGCGTAATGCTTTTTTTTGATCGCGGTCCATGCCCAGCATGTCTGTTCCTTCGTAAAGAATTTCTCCTTTGTCTGGTTCAAATAAACCAACCATACATTTGGTGAGTACGGTCTTGCCACTACCGCTGGCGCCGATGATCAGGTTACACTTGCCCGGTTCCATCACAGCAGAAATATCTGATAGAATGGTACGGTCGCCAAAACGCTTTTCTATGTTCCTGATCTCGATCATACTGCTAATGTAAGTTAATCAAACCTGAAAGCTTTTATAAAACGGATGGTTGGTTACGCAGTAGGTCTTCAAAATTGTCTCTGCGGCGAATCAAGTGCGCTATTCCATCCTTGTACAATACTTCGGCAGGTTTATAACGTGAGTTATAGTTGCTTGACATTTCAAAACCATAAGCGCCTGCGTTGTAGAAAACCAATAAATCTCCTTCGCTGATTTCAGTCAATTCGCGGTCTGTGGCGAAATTGTCTGTCTCGCAGATATTACCTGTAATTGTATAAGTCTTCTTGGTGCCTTCTGGGTTGCTGATGTTTTCGATACGGTGATACGCATCATAAAACATGGGGCGAATGAGGTGATTAAAACCACTATTCACACCTGCAAAACTGATTTGCGGGTTATGTTTTAAGACATTCACTTCTGTAATGAAATAACCCGCTTCACTTACAACGAACTTGCCCGGTTCAAACCACACTTGTAATGGTTTGCCATAAGTGGCTTGTACTTTTTCAAATGCTGTGGCAATGGCTTTACCTAATGCAGTGATATCGGTTCCTTCATCACCATCTTTATACGGTACTTTGAAACCGCCGCCCAGATCAATAAAACTCAGCTCCGGAAATCGGGGCATCAACTCAAACAACACGTCCAAGCCTTTGATAAAGACTTCCACATCCTTGATCTCACTGCCCGTATGGATATGCAATCCGCGTATGTGCATGTTGTGTGTTTGCATCAATGCAATCACTTCATCAATCTGCTCCACAGGAATACCAAACTTGCTGCTTTCGTGACCTGTAGAGATTTTCAGGTTGCCGCCTGCCATAATGTTTGGTTTCAGGCGAATGCCTACCGGATAACTATGTCCGTATGCTTTACCAAACTTCTCCAGATTAGATAAGCTGTCAATATTGATGTTCACACCCAACTCTTTTGCCTCTACAATCTCGCTGAAAGCAATGCCGTTGGAGGTATATAAAACATTTTCAGGTGCATGGCCTGCATGCAGTGCTAGTTTCACTTCGTTGATAGAGCTACAATCGATAGGTGCATCAATCGATTGTAACAGGCGCAGAACATTGATATTGGTCAACGCTTTGCAAGCGTAGAAGATGCGGGTATCTGTTGCCGCAAAAGCTGTTTGCAGTTTGCGGTATTGCTCTATAATTTTTTCTGCATGATAGACGTACAGGGGCGTGCCGAAATCTTTAGCTGCCGCTATCAGTTGTTCTCGGGTAATGCTTGCTGACATGTTGCGAAGATAATCGCTCGTGTGCTTATTCTGCAGGTGGTGTGTCGGTATTCTCTGCAGTAGGTGCATCATCACCATTTTCTTCACCTATAACCAAGTCGCCATTTTCATTCACGATGATTTGTGAAGGTGTTTCGGCTTCTTCTTCAAGTGGTGCATCAATAGGTGTGGTGAAATCTTCCGGCTTGATCACAGTGGCTTCTACTACCTGATCGGCCAATACTTCTCTAATCTTAGGCAGATCATCGGTGTTATTGATGCCGAAATAGTCCATAAAGGTTTTAGAAGTAGCGTATACCAATGGATGGCCAGGCATTTTCTCGTTTCTACCGCTGATGATGATCAGTTCTTTCTCCAGCAGTTTTTGTACGCTGTAGTCGCTGTTCACGCCACGGATGGCTTCAATTTCACCCTTGGTAATGGGTTGCTTATAGGCAATGATGGCCAGTGTTTCTAATGCAGCTGTGGACAGACGCTTCAGGAACTTATCGCCATTCAATTGTGCAATGGTCTTGTGGTAATCGCGCTTAGTCAGAAACTGCCAGCCGCCACCACTTTCGCGCACTTCGAATGGATAGAACTCAGCAGCATATTTCTCACGAATACCCTGAATAGCAGATTCAACCTGATCAGGGGTTACACGCTCTTCCATAAAGCCGAAGGCGTTGTTAATGAGTTCGGTGATTTCTGGTGCAGTCAAGGGTTTCTCGCTGGCAAAAATCAGCACTTCAATATGCGGAATCAGTTCACTTATTTCCATAGCAGGTTGCAAGATAGGGGATGCGCCGATCTAATGGTGATAACTTATACACAGGCAGGATTAGCCTTTCAACGCTGCAGCACCGCTCACGATCTCAGTCAACTCAGTCGTAATCGCAGCCTGACGGGCGCGGTTGTAACTGATCTTGAGTGATTTCAGCAGTTCGTTGGCGTTTTCAGTTGCCTTATCCATGGCAGTCATACGAGCACCATGTTCGCTGGCATGACCATCCAATACCGCTTTGAACAGCTGGGTGTTCAGGATTTTCGGCATCAGCTCGGCAATCAATACTTCGCGCTGTGGTTCAAAAATGAAATCAGCTTTTTTGCTGGTATTCTTTTGTTCAGCTTTCGGAATGGGCAGGAATGGCTCAGCAACAAAACGCTGTGTAGCTGCATTTTTGAATTCGCTGTAGATGATTTCTACTGCATCAAATTCTTTGTTCTCAAAAGCCTTCATTGCAGCAACAGCTGCAGCCTGCACGTTCTCGAAGCTCAGTTGCAAGAAAATATCTTTAAAAGCATCGCTGGTCTTGAAGCCTGATTTTGTTAAGCTTTCCCAACCTTTCTTACCAATATTCCAGATGGTTACATTGCCTTTCTTATACTGCTCAGCATACTTTTCAGTTGCAGTCAGTTTAGCCAGCTTAATAATATTTGAATTATAAGCGCCACACAGGCCACGGTCGCTGGTGATCACAATCAGCAACACTTTCTCTACATTTCTCACTTCGGCCAGTTTCAGGCTGGTATCGCCTTCAGAACTGCTCACAATATTGCTCAGCATTTCTTGCAGTTTCTGTGCGTAAGGGCGCATTTGGATAATGGCGTCCTGAGCGCGGCGCAGTTTGGCAGCACTCACCATCTTCATGGCTTTGGTGATTTGCTGGGTGCTCTGCACACTTTTAATCCTGTTACGTACCTCTTTTAATTGACCTGCCATATATGCTGTGTTAAATTGGCTGCAAAAGTAGCAGAATCAGGGGGAAATTCAAGCGTAAAATCGGGGGGATTTTCTCCTGATTTCCTCAAAAATGCATGGCAATGCCCAAGCCTTGCGATGCCGGGGTAATCTGCATGCCCGGAAAAGCTTTGATCAGGGCCTTACCATTATTCCGGTGAATAGCGTACTGGATGATGTCGAAAACCAATAAGAATCCACCCTGCATCACTAGACTATTGCCAATACCTTTTAATTGATTGTCCGTCAGTCGTTTACCTCTTTCGGTGAGGTACATGCCCGTTGTCATATAGGCCAGATCAAGCCCCGAATTCAGGAGTAATAGCTTCTCAAGACGCTGTTGTGCTTCAATATTTTCAGCCAAAGTGTATTGTCTACCTATTTCTTTGCGTAATTGCCAGAATCCATATCCGGCGATAGCCAGATTGATCAGGTTCCAGTATACATTGGTCTGATGAAAATATTTATCGCTATTCTGCGCATTCGAGGCGGCAATACCACCTTGAACAATGTTTAATCCCGCCCATGCACTAAGCACGCTCAGGTTAATTTTATTAATGGCATGTCTTTTTATCGCGATAGAATCTGGCTGAAACTCTTGTGCATGCAGGGTTAGACTGCACATTAGCACAATGATGAGGGGGGCTTTTTTCATTGTTTTACCGTTAAGTATTTGATAAAGATGCCATTGAGCCTGTTTCCCAACCCAGCTCAACGCAAATTCTTTACATTTGGCGGCTCAAAATTGAGGTGACAGAATGGCTTTAGCAAACCCTTCGCACCATTTTTGACAAACCATTATCAAAATATCATCATCCCATAAGGAATAGACCAATATGATACAATTCATCAGCCGCTTGTTTGGCGGGAGCAAAAGTGAGAAGGATGTTAAGCAGATCCAGCCATTAGTGGCTAAAATCAATGAATGGTTTCAGCAATACCAAAGCATTTCTAATGACGAGTTGAGAGGAAAAACGGCCGACTTCAAAGCCCGCATCAAAGCACACCTCAGCGATATTGACAAAGAAATTGCTGCAAAACAGGCCGAAGCAGACGCATTGGCAGAAACGGCTATCCACGAAAAAGATGCGATTTATCAAGAAGTTGATAAACTGAAGAAAGCCCGCGATAAAAAGATTGAAGAAATTCTGGAGAAGATTTTACCTGAAGCTTTTGCTGCGGTAAAAGAAACTGCTCGTCGCTTTAAAGAAAATAAACAGATCGCAGCGCAGGCAACTGAGCTGGATCGTGAACTCAGCGTGAAAAAGCCTTACATCAAAATCGAAGGCGAGCAGGCTGTCTTCCAAAATAGCTGGCAAGCTGCTGGTAATACCATCACCTGGAACATGGTGCATTACGATGTACAGCTGATTGGTGGTGCCGTACTGCATCAAGGTAAGATTGCTGAAATGGCTACGGGTGAAGGTAAAACCTTGGTATCTACCTTACCTGCATACCTGAATGCATTAGCTGGTGAAGGTGTACACTTGGTAACGGTGAACGATTATCTGGCACGTCGTGACTCTGAGTGGAATGGTCCCATCTTCGAATGGTTGGGTCTTACAGTAGATTGTATTGATAAGCACCAGCCTAGCACAGCTGAGCGTAGAAAAGCCTATCTGGCTGATATCACTTATGGTACCAACAACGAATTTGGTTTTGATTACCTACGTGATAACATGGTACACTCACCAGATGAAATGGTACAGCGCAAGCACCATTACGCCATGGTGGATGAAGTGGATTCTGTATTGATTGATGATGCCAGAACACCATTGATTATTTCCGGTCCGGTTGGACATTCAGATAATACACAGCAATTCTTTGAACTCAAACCTAGAATTGAAAAGTTGGTAGAAGCGCAAAAGCGTGCAACGAATCAGTTTTTGAATGAAGCTAAAAAGAAGATTGCAGAAGGTGATGATGATCCAAAGAGCGGTGGCTTAGCCCTCTTCCGTGCGCATCGTGGTTTGCCTAAGAACAATGCTTTGATCAAGTTCTTGAGTGAGCCCGGTATTCGTGTAAAACTGCAGAAAGCAGAGAACTATTATCTCGCAGATCAGCAGAAAGAAATGCCACACGCAGATGCAGAATTGTACTTCTTCATTGATGAAAAAAATAATTCAGTAGACCTTACTGATAAAGGTATTCAGCTGATTACCGGTGCGGGTGAAGATCCTAATTTCTTCGTGCTGCCTGATATCAGTGTATCATTGGCTGCGGTGGAGAGTGATGCCAATCTTTCTCCTGAAGAAAAACTGCATCGCAAAGAAGCGATCCTCAATGAATATTCTGTAAAAGCGGATCGTATCCATACAGTACAACAATTGCTGAAAGCCTATACGTTGTTTGATAAGGATGTAGAGTATGTAGTGATGGAAGGTGCAGTGAAGATTGTAGATGAGCAGACTGGTCGTATCCTCGATGGTCGCCGTTACTCTGATGGTTTGCACCAAGCGATTGAAGCGAAGGAGAACGTGAAGATTGAAGCATCTACGCAGACTTACGCTACCATCACATTACAGAACTATTTCAGAATGTACCACAAGCTGGCCGGTATGACTGGTACTGCGGAAACAGAAGCTGCAGAATTGTGGGATATCTATAAGTTGGATGTGGTATCTATTCCAACCAATATTCAGGCAATCAGAAAAGACGAAGAAGATTTGGTGTACAAGACCAAGCGTGAGAAATACGGTGCAGTGATTGATGAAATCGAAAAGCTCCGCGGTGAAGGTCGTCCTGTACTGGTAGGTACAACATCGGTGGAAGTGAGTGAATTGCTCAGCCGTATGCTGCGTCAAAAGCAAGTGCCGCACAATGTATTGAACGCAAAGCAACACGCACGTGAAGCACAGATTGTACAGGAAGCAGGTTTGGCTGGTGCAGTAACGATTGCTACCAACATGGCCGGTCGTGGTACGGATATCAAACTCGGCCCTGGTGTAAAAGAAGCAGGTGGTTTGGCCATTATTGGTACAGAGCGCCATGAATCTCGTCGTGTGGATCGTCAGTTGCGCGGTCGTGCCGGTCGTCAAGGTGATCCTGGTTCTTCTCAATTCTTCGTATCACTCGAAGATGATTTGATGCGCATGTTTGGTAGTGAGCGTATTGCCAAAGTAATGGACTTCGCCGGTTACAAAGAAGGTGAAGTGATCCAGCACAGCATGATCACCAAGTCTATCGAAAGAGCGCAACGCAAAGTAGAAGAAAACAACTTCGGCACACGTAAGCGATTGTTGGAATACGATGATGTGATGAACAAGCAGCGATCTGTCATCTACACCAAGCGTAACCACGCATTGTTTGGTGAGCGACTCGCTTTGGATTTGGACAATGCATTCTATGCAGTGGCTGAAGGTTTAGTAAGCTCATTCAAAGAGATGAACGATTACGAAGGCTTCCGCATGGCTGCTATCGTGAACTTTGGTATTGATACTACAATCACGGCGGATGAGTTGAACAGGCAGTCTGAGCAAGCACTTGCTGATAAACTCTACACAGAAGCGATTAATAGTTACCAACGCAGAAAAGAAGATTTGACCAAACAGGCATTACCTGTTTTCAAAAACATTCGTTTGCAGCAGGGTAGTCATATTGAGAATGTGGTTGTGCCATTTACGGATGGTAAAAAAGGTATGCAGGTCTTGGCCAATATGCAGAAAACCATTGATAGCAATGGCGCTGAAATGGTGAATGCATTAGAGCGCAATGTTTCCCTGGCATTGATTGATGATGCTTGGAAAGAGCATCTGCGTGCAATGGACGATCTGAAGCAAAGTGTGCAAACGGCTAGCTACGAACAGAAAGATCCATTGGTGATTTATAAGATGGAAGCTTTCAATCTCTTCAAGAATATGGATACAGAAGTGAACAAGAATATTGTTCAGTTCTTAAGCCATGCGCAAATTCCTTTGGCTGAAGGTGAAGAAGTACGTGAAGGTCGTCAAGAGAAAACTGATCTCAGCAATATGCGTACGCAGAAAGATGATATGGATGGCTTGTCGAATAACTATGCCAATGACAATGAATACTATGATCCCACACCAACTAAACAAGAGCCTGTGAAAGTAGGCCCTAAGATTGGTCGAAACGATCCTTGTCCATGCGGCAGCGGTAAGAAATACAAAGCCTGTCATGGCAAAGACCTATAAAAAAATCCCTCGCAGCATTGCGAGGGATTTTTTTTACACACAGCACATACTAATTAAGTCGATAGCTTATGCCCAAATCCATACAGAATGACTTGATTTGAGAAGTTGTATTGCTAGCGTTGGTCCAAGTATATTTTCTAGTACCCATGCTGAATTTGAATCGCCATTTATTTTCATAGAGGAAATCCATAAAGCTGAAACCCCAACCGGTAAAAGTTGGTGAACGTGTAACATCTTTGTACCCTTCTTCTGTTATTTTCACTGCAGGCGATATGCCCCCTTCAAGATAAAAGCCATTCAGCACCCAAAAAGTGCTCAATAGGCTTGATTCAACCATCCAAGGAAGTTCCCTTTTTCTGCCATTTTTGTCATAATCAAGTGCGGTAAAAGGATCTTGTCTAAAAGCAAAAGGATAAAGCCTGCCTCCGATAGGCTTTTGTGTCATTTTAGCTTCTGTAAGAAAAGTGGTGAGGTTAGTGAATGATTGCGGTTCTAAGCCGGCTATTGCTGAAATACGTGCATTTAACTTATTGCTGTAAGGCAGATGCAGCAATGCATATTCTACAGTGATTCTTGGCTGAAGCCCTTTCGATTTATAAAATTGACCAAAGACTTGGGTAGCTTTAGGATTGGCAAAGCCTATTGTTATGTCCGCACGGTGGTTGTTTGCTTGATCTTTGTTTTCTTTCTTCTGGGCAAAGCTGATGGTGACAATACTAAGCGCAGTTAGCAGCATGATTGTTTTGATGGGTTGCATATCTGAATTTTTTACAAAGCAAGATTTTTACGTTTCCCCCTCAATACCCGCTACAGGGTATTTTCACTTTTCGGCACAAGTGCATTGCGTACTTTTGTGCAAAATCAGGATATGTCTATTGCAGCGATTATCGATCATACCATATTGAAACCAACCGTATTATTGAGTGAAATTGAACAGGTTTGTACCGAAGCAAAGGAATACGGCTTCGCCTCAGTATGTGTACCCCCCAATTTTGTGAAGCATGCAAAAAAGCATATAGAAGGTAGTGGAGTTAAAGTGGCTACTGTGATTGGTTTTCCCTTTGGGTATGCAGCAGTAGAAGCCAAAATCGCAGAAATACTCTTGGCTATGGTAGATGGAGCAGATGAGTTGGATATGGTCATTAATATCTCAGCTATCAAAAACAATGATTGGGAATATCTTGCGAATGAGATCAACCATGTGATGCCCATCGTGAAGCAACAGAACAAAGTCATCAAGATAATCATAGAAAGTGGGGTACTCACAGATGCGGAGATTATTCGATGCTGCGAATTATACGGTGCTGCTGGTATTGATTACCTAAAAACTTCCACCGGCTATGCAGAGAAAGGCGCTTCTGTACATGCGGTAAGTTTATTTAGAAAGCATTTACCGGCCCATGTGCAGATTAAAGCTTCTGGTGGTATTCGCGATTATGCTTTTGCTTCAGAACTGGTGAAAGCAGGTGCTACGCGATTGGGCTGCAGCGCCAGTGTGGCTATCGTGAAAGGTGCATCAGCCGGTGAAGGCAATTATTGATATTTTATGTACATTACAATGATGCGTATTACTCTATTATTGATTACTTCTTTATTTGCACAGATACTCTTTGGGCAGGATTCCATCGTTGTGAAGAAAGATCCTAGATTGGATATTTTGTCTGCTAAGCAGGCGCAAATCAATAAGCGCACTTCTTTGGTTACCAGCAGCGGTATGATCAAGGGGTTTCGTCTGCAGGTGGTGAGTACAACCAACAGAGATGTGGCTTTGCGATCAAAAGCAGATTTATTATCGCGTTATCCTGAACATAAAGCGTATTTGCTGTTTCAATCACCTTATTTCAAAGTGCGCTTTGGTAATTTCCTGAAAAGAGAAGATGCAGAGAAAATGCGTAAGGTGTTGAACAAGCACTATCCGCAAGGTGTGTTTGTGGTAGAAGATGGTATTGAATATACATTGAAAGACGACGAAGAATTATAATTTATGCTCGCAGAGAAGATTAAAGCATTGGCTGCAACACATGCAGATGAATTCATTGGTGTAAGAAGATATCTGCATGCCAATCCTGAGTTGAGTTATCAGGAGTTTGCAACCAGCAAGTATGTGCAGGATCGTTTAACACAGGAAGGCATTGCCTTTGAGGTGATGGCAACAACAGGTATCGTTGCAACCATCAAAGGAAAAAATCCGGATAGCAGAGTAATAGCACTACGTGCTGATATGGATGCCCTGCCTATTCAAGAGGAAAATCAAGTACCTTATTGTTCTACCAAGCCGGGTGTGATGCATGCTTGCGGACATGATGTGCATACCACGATTTTATTAGGTGCTGCCAGAATCTTGAACCAATTGAAAGATGAATGGGAAGGCACGGTGAAATTATTGTTTCAACCCGGTGAAGAAAGAAATCCCGGTGGCGCCAGTTATATGATTCGTGATGGTGCGCTTGATAATCCTAAACCATCCGGTATTATCGCTTTGCATGTGCATCCCGGATTAGACATCGGTAAGCTAAGTTTCAGAACAGGCAGAGTAATGGCAAGTGCCGATGAAATTTATATCACCATCAAGAGCAAGGGTGGTCATGCTGCTGCACCACACTTAACAGCGGATACTATTTTGATTGCTTCACAATTGGTCGTTAGTCTGCAACAAATCATTTCCAGAAATAACAATCCTACTTCTCCATCGGTCTTATCTATCTGCTCGATGCAAGGTGGATTCACCACCAATGTTATTCCAAGTGAAGTGAAGCTGATGGGTACTTTCCGTGCGATGGATGAGGCTTGGCGTTTCAAAGCACATGAACTTATTAAGCAACAGGCCATAGGTTTGGTAACGGCTATGGGTGCTGAAGCAGATGTGCATATTGATGTTGGTTATCCTACGGTTGATAATGATCCGGGTTTAACAACTAAAGCATGGCAATTGGCAGAACAGTACATGGGTAAAACCAATGTAGAAGAAACTGAGATGCGTATGGGTGCCGAAGACTTTGGTTACTATACCCAGCAGATTCCCGGTTGTTTTTTCCGTTTGGGCGTGCGAAATGAAGCAAAAGGCATTGTACACAACGTACATACACCTAAATTTGACATAGATGAATCTGCTATCGCCATCGGCATGGGCAATATGGCTTGGTTGGCAGTAAGCGTTTAGACAAACTTTTATCTCCGCATCATGCGTAAAAGCTGGTTCTTTTTTATCCTTATATCTCCTGTAGTGACCTTCGGTCAAAGCACAGGTACGGATACAACAAGCCGGCTCAACTGGATCATCATCATTCTTGCCTTATTGTTAGTAGCCGCTGGTGTTTTTATCACGCAGTTGGCAAAGCAAATCAGTCAGCATAAAAAAGACGCAGCTATCTTGTTAGAGCAGCAGGATCAAATCATGCATTCTAATGACGAAATCCAAAAGCTGAACAAGGTAAAAGATAAAATCTTTGCCATTATCTCTCACGATCTTCGTTCGCCACTCACTTCTACGCATAATTTATTAGACCTGCTCAATCAGGGATTGATTTCACACGAAGAGTTTGCGCCTTTCTCTAAGCAATTACAGAATGATGTCTTGAATACCTTGATACTTACAGAGAATCTGTTGAACTGGTCCAAGACTTTGTTGAATGGTATTGTGCCGTATCAGCGCGAGTTCAAAGTGCAGCCTGTGATTGATGAAGTGATTCAAACATTGCAATCGCTGGCCAGAGCCAAGGACATCATGATCGAAAATCAGGTGAAAGACCGCAGTGTATTCTCCGATGCGGATATGCTGAAAATGATTGTTCGTAATATCCTCTCAAACTCTATCAAGTTCACCCCACATGGCAAAATGATTTATGTGAAGGAGGTTGTGAATGACAATAAGTTGCTGATACAGATTGTAGATGAAGGTGTGGGCATGAGTCAGGAAAAAGTAGACCAGCTCAACCATAAAATGGCAGAAAGCACCCGCGGTACAGATAATGAAAAAGGTACCGGCATTGGTATGCGGTTGGTTCTAGATATGGTTGCTGCACTTGGAGAAAACATAACCATCAGTAGTGAAGAAGGGGAGGGAACTACTGTTACCATCTCTGTTCCCCTTGTTTCCCACCACTAACATAGATTATCGTATTTTGCGCGCCTGTTTAGGTTATCCTAAGCAGGCGCGTACTTAATTAGCATGTATGACAAAACAAAAGCACGATCTGCGTAGAGAACAGGCACTGGAGTATCATGCTTCCGGAAGACCTGGTAAGATAGAGGTAATCCCTACCAAAGAGGCAAAGACGCAGCGCGACTTATCATTGGCTTATAGTCCTGGAGTGGCAGAGCCCTGTAAGGAAATTCATCAGAATAAAGAAGAAGTCTATAAATACACTGCCAAGGGTAATCTGGTAGCAGTGATTACTAACGGTACTGCAGTATTGGGTTTGGGTGATATAGGCGCTGAAGCCAGTAAGCCTGTAATGGAAGGGAAGGGCGTATTGTTTAAAATCTTCGCAGATATTGATGTGTTCGACATCGAAATCAATGAGAAAGATCCAGAGAAATTCTGCGAGATCGTCAAATCATTGGAGCCTACTTTCGGCGGTATCAACTTAGAAGATATCAAAGCACCGGAATGTTTCTACATCGAGCGTAAGCTGCGCGATGAACTGAATATTCCAGTAATGCACGATGATCAGCATGGTACAGCCATTATCAGTGGTGCAGCTTTGCTGAATGCATTGGAATTGCAAAAGAAAAAGATTGATAAAGTACGCATCGTGATGAATGGTGCAGGTGCTGCAGCCATGGCTTGTGCGCAGATGTATGTGGCTTTGGGTGCTAAGCATGACAATTTTATCATGTTCGATAAGGACGGTGTCTTGCATGAAGGCAGAACTGATCTAGATGAAATCCGCAGAAAGTTTGCAGTGAAAAAATCTGATTGGGATTTGTCTAAGGCAATGAAGGATGCAGATGTGTTTGTAGGCTTGAGTGTGGGTAATGTGGTAACACAGGATATGATCAAGTCTATGGCCAAGCGTCCAATCGTATTTGCATTGGCCAACCCTAATCCGGAGATTACTTATGATATGGCTGCGGCTGTGCGTGAAGATTTGATCATGGCTACCGGTCGTACCGACTTTCCTAATCAGGTAAACAACGTATTAGGTTTCCCATATATTTTCCGCGGAGCATTGGATGTGCGTGCACGTCAGATCAATGAAGCAATGAAACTCGCTGCAGTGCGAGCACTTGCTGAATTGGCGAGAACACCGGTGCCAGATATCGTGAACATGGCTTACAACCAGAAGAATATGTCTTTTGGTCCTGAATACATCATCCCCAAACCACTCGATCCACGTTTGTTATCAACAGTTGCACCTGCTGTAGCTAAAGCTGCCATCGAATCTGGTGTTGCACAGAAAAAGATTGAGAATTGGGATGCGTATGTGGTAGAACTGAACAGACGTTTGGGCTTGGACAATCAGTTGCTGCGTGTCATCAGTAACAAAGCGCGTAGAGATCCTAAGCGCGTGGTGTTTGCAGAAGCAGATAACTTGAAAGTAATCAAAGCTGCCAGCATTATTTATGATGAAGGCATTGCCTATCCCATATTATTAGGTGAGCAGGAAAAAATTCGTCGCATTGCCGACGAACACGATATTGATATCGCAGAACTGCCCATCATTGATCCACGTAGTAAGGAAATGGAAGAGAAGCGTCATTTTTATGGTGAGCTTTTCTTCAAAAAGCGTCAGCGCAAAGGCTATAACCACTACGAGAGTATGAAGATCATGAAGGATCGCAACCACTTTGGTTGTATGATGGTGGAGACAGGTGATGCCGATGCCATGATTTCAGGTTTAACAAGAAACTATGATCAGGCCATTCGACCTGCTTTGCAAATTATTGGTACAGAAGAAGGCGTGAAGAAAATCGCCGGTATGTACCTGATGCTCACCAAGAAAGGGCCTTTGTTCCTGGCAGATACTACGGTTAACTTCAATCCAACAGCGGAAGAGCTGGCCGATATAGCCATGCTCGTAGCCAAAGAAGTACGTCACTTCAATATCACACCACGTATTGCTATGCTCAGCTATAGCAATTTTGGTAGTAGTCAATCGACTGAAGCCAAATTGGTAGCAGAAGCAACACATATCCTCAAGCAACGCAATCCTTCTTTGATTGTAGATGGTGAAATACAAGCCAGCCTTGCTTTCAATAAGGAAATCATGCGCGATAACTATCCTTTCAGCGAACTGGTAGATGAAGATGTCAACGTGCTTATCTTCCCTAACTTGACTGCCGGTAACGTTGCGTACAACCTCTTGCGTGAGATTGGCGGCGCCGATGCGATTGGTCCTATCTTATTGGGCTTGAAAAAGCCGGTACACGTATTGCAGCTGGGTAGCACTGTGCGCAATATTGTGAATATGGCCCTAGTGGCTGTAGTGGATGCGCAATTGAAGAGTAGAGTAGATACAGATGATGTTATCCAACGCAGCAAATGGTGGCAGCGTTTAAAGAAAAGAAAACGGTAAATTCGCCACATGCAATTCTTCACACATTTCGGTGCTTTCCTCATCATGCTCAAGTCTATGTTCACCAAACCGGAGAACTGGCGGATGTATTGGAAAGAACTGATGCACCAATGTGTGGAAATTGGTATCGGTTCATTACCAATCGTAATCATTATTTCTGTGTTTCTGGGTGCGGTAACAACGGTGCAAACAGCGTATCAGCTGGTGAGCCCACTAGTGCCGAAGCAAACCATTGCACAGATTGTGCGAGATAGTGTGATCTTGGAATTATCGCCCACCGTTGTCAGCATTGTATTGGCTGGTGTAGTAGGTAGTAAGATTGCCAGTGAGTTGGGTAATATGCGTACTACAGAACAAATTGATGCCTTGGAAATCATGGGCATCAACACGCATACATACTTGATTCTACCCAAAATCTTGGGTGCTTTAATTGTTGTGCCTTGTTTGATTGTACTTTCAGCAGTTCTCGCTATTTGGGGCGGGCGAACAGCAGGTAGTGCTGCAGGTATTCTGGCTACAGATATTTTTGATGCAGGTCTTCGCCAAAACATCGTTTTCTACAATATCAATTTCGCTTTATACAAGGCCTATACTTTTGCCTTCATCATCAGCAGCGTGCCTGCTTATTATGGCTATCATGTAAAAGGTGGCGCGCTGGAAATTGGTCGCGCTAGTACCAGCGCCGTTGTGGTGAGTTGTATCCTCATCTTGTTTGCCGATTATGCATTGGCTGCACTCTTGCTCTGATTTTTCATTTTATTATGTTGGTTCTTGCGTGGCATTGAGTAACTTTCCATCAAACGATTGAAGTGACTCCACAATTTGTACGCGTGAGGGCATTACTCATGCATCCTATCAAATACCGTTTGTTCTTATTCAGCAAACTGCCCATGGCATTTTTGGCTGGTTTACGAATCACCCAACTAGACGAATCAACGTGTACAATCTATGTTAAGTACCGCTGGTTGAATACCAATCCTTTTGCCAGTATGTATTTCGCCGTACAGGCCATGGCCGCAGAAATGAGTACGGGTGTACTGTGCTTGGCGAATATTCACGGTAGAAAGCCGGGCTGTAGTATGTTGGTGGTGCAAATGGAAGCGCAGTTTCAAAAGCGCGTAACAGGACATGTACATTACACCTGCGCTGATGGCGCTTTGGCGCAAGAAGCTATTGAAAAAGCCATCACTACAGGCGAACCTCAAACCATTGTGATGCGCAGTGAAGGCATCAATGATAAGGGCGAATTGGCGGCAGTATTTCAGATTACTTGGTCATTTAAAGCAAAAGGAAAATAGTATGCGGATAAGTTTTCATGGTGCGGCGCAAACAGTAACAGGCAGTAAGCACTTACTGAATTTGAAGAATGGCATCAATATTCTTTTAGACTGCGGCATGTTTCAAGGCATGGGTAAGCAGACTTTTGAGATGAACATGGATTGGGGATTTGATCCTACTAGCATTAATTACCTCATTTTATCGCATGCCCATATTGATCATTCCGGCCTAATTCCTAAGTTGTATAAAGATGGTTACCGTGGGCCTATTTATTGCACACCAGCAACCAAACAACTGGCCACTATTTTATTGGAAGACAGTGCTCAGATTCAACGTGATGATACCCGCTTCACCAATAAGAAAAGAGCCAAGCAGGGATTACCACCTTTTGAACCCATGTATTCAGTGGAAGATGCTCAGGCAGTAGTGTCTTTGTTTGTGCCCATAGAATATGGCGACTGGTTTCAGGTGTGTGATGGTGTGGAAGCCATGTTTACAGATGCGGGGCATATCATTGGCAGTGCCTCTGTGCACCTTAGGGTGAAAGAAGACGGAAAGATTACTGCGCTTACCTTCAGTGGAGATATTGGCCGCTATCGCGATGATATCTTACGCTCACCGGAAAACTTCCCGCAGGCAGACTATATCATCATGGAAAGTACCTATGGTAATAGTTTGCACGATGAAGTCAATAACTCAGTAGATACATTGCTCAAGTGGATTGAGCATACCTGCGTACAGAAAAAAGGAAAGCTGCTGATTCCTGCATTCAGCGTGGGCAGAACACAAACATTGCTGTTATTGCTAAATCAATTGGAGTTAGAGCGCAGGTTGCCGCCACTAAAAATATTTGTAGATAGTCCGCTCAGTAAAGAAGCAACTGCTGTCATCAAATCTTATCCGCAGTATTTCAATAAGCGCTTGCAAAAAGTGATGACGAGTGATGCTGATCCTTTTGATTTCAAAGGGCTGCATTTTATCGAGAATGCAGAAGAGAGTAAGCGTTTGAATGAACTGAGAGAGCCTTGCATCATTATCTCAGCCAGTGGTATGGCAGATGCAGGCCGTATCAAGCACCACATCATGAACAATATCGATAACCCCAATAATACCATTCTGATGGTGGGTTATTGCGAGCCACGTTCATTGGGTGGTAAACTGATGGCAGGCGTGAAAGAAGTGCGCATTTTTGGTGAAGATTTTAAAGTAAAAGCCGAAGTGGGCAGTATGCGCAGCATGAGTGCGCATGGCGATTATGATGATTTATTGCAGTGGCTTACTTGTCAGAACAAGCAACAGATCAAGCAGCTATTCCTGGTGCATGGCGAATCCGATGTAATGACAGATTTTAGTCACCGCTTAACGAGAAAAGGATTCGAAGTGATCATGCCAGAGATGCATCAGTCATTTTCAATTTAACAGCTATGATGCATCCTAACTGGAATGATTTATATACAATACTGGCTGCTTTTCTTGCAGGTAGTTTACTCGGCTTAGAGCGTGAATTTCACAGCAAGCCGGCTGGTTTCAGAACCATGATACTGATTACGGTAGGTTCTACTTTGTTTACCATGTTGTCTGTGGGTATGAGTACCAGTGGCGATCGCATTGCTTCTAATATTGTAACAGGTGTGGGCTTTATTGGTGGCGGTGTGATTTTCAAAGAAGGCCTGAATGCACGCGGTATTACTTCTGCTTCTGCAATTTGGTTAGCAGCTGCCATTGGTATGGCGATAGGTTTTCAGCATTTTGAATTAGCCTTTGTGGTAACCATCTTGGCTTTGTTGGTATTGATCTTTCTTACTAGAATCGAAAAGCGTGTACATCGCTGGAATGAGGAGAAGTTTTACAAAGTGAGTTTTATACGTGATGTAGATGCCAAGGAAAGCATTGAAGGATTTTGTAAAAGAAAACGCATCGCCTTTGAGCGTGTGAAATTGCTGAAAGATAACAATGGCATTACAGTAATCTATAAAGTTGAAGCTGGCCATAGCAGACACAGGCAATTGGAAGCATTTCTGGTAGAGTCTAAAGAAGTGTTGGGATTTGAGGTATAGCCCTTGCTGGTCGACCGACTAGCAAGCAAAATCTATATGGTGAGTTAAATGGTTGTTGGTCAGTGACCAACAGCGGCAAGACTTTTGCCATTTGGCAGGAATAATGATTGCTTATTATCCACATTGGTTTTTACAATAAACTGAGAATCATTTGACATGAAAAATCATTGTGGATAACCCAAAGCGAGCTCGAAAAACAAGTGAGTAAATGATATATTTTAGTCTAGCTCGATATTGAGCAAAATTTTAAAAACCATTACTATGGTTAAAAAAAGAAGGTCAGAGACGCCTGGAAGCTTCACTCTGACCAAACTTTTAGAATTTCTGTATCATCTTTCGGGATTTGTCTATTACGTTTATGCAATGACTCATCTTTGATGATCCAAAGAAGCCCGTAAGGGCTTCTTTCGTTTAGTAAATATATGTTTACTACTTAGTTCACAAAATTAATTTTGGTTACGCAGTAACGTAACAGTGAAACAATGGTAAATCAATACAAAATAATTTCTTGCGCCCTTGCTGGTCGCCCGACCAGCAAGCAAATGAAGACGGTGTGTTAATTGGCTGTTGGTCAGCGACCAACAGTGGCAATGTGCTGAAATAGCTTTAAAAACAAAAAATCCCCACATTATTGTGGGGATTAGTCGTACCCGGTACGGGAATCCCCGCCTGACCGACCATACTTGAATCATCTTAGTAGACCAATCCCGAGTCATTTGAGTTTTTTGTGGCTGGGCGGGCAGGCCCGCCTGACCGGCATCAGTCGGGCAGGGAACCCGTCTTTCCCAGTTGTTTTTGAAGGAACTTTTTTCCAGCTGCTGATTTTAGGTATTTCTCACGC
>JACCDH011790523.1_pt1 | contig 19343 bp, 17 predicted proteins | sample 7442481 | NCBI WGS metagenome assembly JACCDH01 (sample SAMN15323433, study PRJNA562643) | freshwater metagenome | isolation source: river surface water | place: USA:Blue River Watershed | collected 2017-08-15 | reverse complement strand
GTCTTTAGTCAATTTCTTAGACCCATCCAAAGCGTGTCCAACAACATGGCGAACATGACTAAAGCGCAAGCTTCACAAGATCGAATAAACAATTTGTTGAATGCGCCCGACAGCATAACAGACAGTCCTAATAGCATTCAAATTCAAGAATTTAATACCACAGTTTCCTTCCAAAATGTTGGGTTCTCTTATCAAGAACAACCTGTTCTAAACCAAGTTAATTGGGAAGTCAAAAAGGGTTCTTTAGTTGCAATTGTCGGAGAGTCGGGTAGCGGCAAGTCTACGCTCATGGATTTACTTCAGCGCAATTATGATGTTTCATCTGGAAATATTTTAATAGATGGCCATGATATCCGCTCGCTCAGTTTAAACTCCTTGCGCAATCTAATTGGCGTTGTAAGTCAGGAATCTATTTTATTCAATTTAAGCGCGGCACAAAACATTGCCTTCGGAGAGGAAAACCCCGATCTTGAAAAAGTAAAACGCGCGGCACAAATTGCCAATGCACATGAATTTATTCAAGAACTCGAAGAGAGTTACGACACTTTGTTAGGGGAAAGAGGAAACAAACTTTCAGGTGGTCAAAAACAACGCATTGCAATTGCGCGCGCTATCTATAAAAACCCTTCTATTCTGATACTAGATGAGGCCACCTCTGCGCTCGACACCGCCTCAGAGGCATTGGTCCAAGATGCGCTTGAAAAACTCATGACAGGAAGAACTTCTTTTGTTATCGCACATCGATTATCGACGGTAAAAAATGCAGACCAAATCATTGTTCTTTCAAAAGGAAAAATTATAGAGAAAGGAACCCACGACGAGTTGTTAAGGTTAAATGGCGCATACCACAACCTTTGTGCTTTACAAGGTTTAGCATAAAGCTTTTATATGTTGAAAATGGTAAGCCATCTTTATATTTGATTAACTTTGGAAATTAATCATTGCTAAATGAACAACACTACGATACAATTCTCTAAAGAACACAACTCGGATTTCTACAAAACACTGAAATCAAGAGTCAACGCTTACTTCAAAGAAAACAATATTGCTAAAACGGCTAATTCCGCCATGGTTTTCAAAACTTTTGCACTGTTAGCTTTATTCTTAACCCCCTATGGCTTTTTATACAACCAAAGCTTGCCAACCTGGACTTACTTCATTTTGTGGGCCGTCATGGGTTTTGGAATGGCCGGCGTTGGGCTTTCAGTTATGCACGATGCCAACCATGGCGCTTATTCCCGCAAGGAGTGGGTAAATACACTGGTGAGCAACGTCATGATATTACTTGGTGGTAGTGCGCGCAACTGGCGCATCCAACACAATGTCTTGCACCATACTTACACCAACGTTACAGACCACGACGAAGACATCGATCCACCTTTATTCATGCTCCGGTTTTCACCGCATTCTAAACATTATGCCATTCACAAATTCCAACACTTGTATGCATGGTTTTTCTACGGCATGATGACGCTCTTTTGGTACCTTACCAAAGACTACCAACAAGCATATCGCTACAAAAAAAAGGGGCTTATTGAATCTCAAGGTGTTACTTTCACTCAGCACATGACCCGAATCATTTTCTTCAAACTTGTATACACGGCTATCTTCTTGTTTTTACCTATGTATTTTGGCGGTGCAAATTGGCTAACAAACGCAGTGGGCTTTGTGCTCATGCAGTTCATTTGTGGCCTCATTTTAGCCATGATTTTTCAGCCTGCCCACGTTGTTCCTACCTCTACTTTTCCTATGCCAAATGATTCTGGCGTAGTAGAAGCCGACTGGGCAGTTAGTCAACTTTACAACACAGCAAATTTTGCGCCTAAATCCAAATTGTTTTCTTGGTACGTTGGTGGTTTAAATTATCAGGTAGAGCACCACTTGTTCCCTTCTATTTGTCACATCCACTACAAAAAGATTGCAAAAATCGTGGAACAAACCGCACAAGAGTACAATCTTCCTTATTACTCCTATAATACCTTCTTTGCCGCGCTTTCTGAGCACACAAAAATGCTTAAAAACCTCGGAAAGCCGAATCCAGTTTTAGCTTAGAATTATGAATATAGAAGAGTTACATCTCTTTTGTATGAATAAAACAGGAGTTAGCGAAAGCTTTCCATTTGATCAAAAAACACTCGTTTTTAAAGTGTTTGGCAAAATGTTTGCCCTTGTTGATATCGAAGATTTTACTGCAATTAATTTGAAGTGTGACCCAACTTATGCATTAGAACTTCGCGAGTCTTACAGCGCCATTGGCCCTGGTTTTCACATGAACCACAAGCACTGGAATACCGTCCAATTTTTCAACGATGTAGACGATCGCTTGCTCAAATCTCTAATTGATCATTCATATGAAATGGTTTATAAGGGTTTGCCTAAAAAAGTAAGAGATGAAAATCCGCTTGGATAAATACATTTGGGCTGTTCGGCTCTGTAAAACGAGGTCACAAGCGAGTGAATTAATCACACAGGGTAAAGTGCTTGTGAATGATGCCCGGTGTAAACCATCGAAAGAAGTAAAGTTGGGTGAAATCATCACCATTCTTAAACACAACGCGCGGTTTCAATATAAAGCCATACAATTACTAGAGAAACGCGTTGGAGCGGCGCTTGTTAAAGACTACATTGAAGACAACACAAGCCCAGAAGAAATTGAAAAATTAAGATTGTACCAAGACGCGCAACGCAACTACCGGCTTTCTGATGGAAAGCCTACCAAAAAAGACCGCCGCGAACTTGATAAATTTATGGATGACTGGCAAGAGGCTTAAGTCAATTCATCGGCTAATATTTTATCGGCTAAATAACTGCTTAATTTATAATAACTCTCTGTGGTCCAACCACCTACATGTGGTGTTAGGATAACATTTGGGGCGGAAACTAAGTAAGAAAATGCTGCTGGCAGTTCTGCAGCAAAGAATGCTTCGAAACTCTTTTGCTCATACTCGAGCACATCCAAACCCGCACCTTTTAATTTGCCGCTTTTTAACCCGGTAACTACAGCTTCGGTGTCCACAACCTTTCCCCTCGACAAATTCAATAAATAAACCGGTTTTTGACATTGCTGCAGAAAATCTGCATTAAAGAAATGCTTGGTTTCTTTATTCTGAGGTATGTGAAAGCTAACAATGTCGGCCTGCTGCTGAATTGACGCTAGAGTGCTTTCCTGAACAGTGTGATCACCAAAACCTGATTTATATTTATCGTAAGCCAAAACCTTAACGTCAAAGCCCCTTAGCTTCTTTGCAAAGGCAGCGCCATTATTTCCATAACCTATGATCCCAACAGTTTTTCCATCTAACTCTTCTCCTCTGTTTGCTTCTCTTTTCCAAATACCATTTCTAACTTCTCTATCGGCTTTATTCAAGTTATTCATTAAACTTAAAAGCATCCCTAAAGCATGCTCTGCAACTGCGTTTCTATTTCCTTCTGGAGAATTATAAAGTCGTATTTGCTTTTGGCTGCAAAGCGCGGTGTCAATGTTTTCTAAACCAGAACCCGACCTTGCAATAAAATTCAAATGAGGACAAGAATTTAAAAACTGAGCGTCAATTGTAAAGCGCGAGCGAATTACAAGGCCATATGCTTGTTTTAATTCATCCTGAAGTTCATCAAAGCTTGTTTTAAAATGCATGCGGCATTCAAAACCCGCCTTATTGAGTTTCTCTTCTAAAACCGGATGTACACTATCTAAGAAAACTACTACGCGCTTGCTCATTCTCTAAAGATACTAAAATTGAAAGAAAAATGCTTCTCACCTAAAAAACAACGGTAAAAAACGTCGTTTCTAAGCAAACATCTCTTATTGAGCTTATAGATTTATTGTTTTCGGCTGAAAAACGCGCTTAAAGGGCTTTAAAATGCGTTTTACCTCCCTAAATGAACCAGTAAAACAGAAATATCACTAGGTGAGACACCAGAAACACGAGCGGCTTGTCCAATTGTAGCGGGTTGAATTTTAGATAGTTTTTCCTTTGCTTCGATACTCAAACTTTTGATTTCAAAATAATTTAAGTCTTCGGATAAAACTAAATTTTCCAAACGTTGGTGTTTTTGTGCCTGCTCTTCTTCTCTTTCTATGTATCCTTCGTACTTTAAAATAATTTCCGTTTGCTCTACAGCTAAAGGTTCTTGTTGCATGATTTCTGCAACTGCCATTTCTGTTTCTTTGTGCACCTGGACAATATCGCTCAGCGCTATATGGGGTCTAGTAATTAAAGAACTCACCTTCACCTGCTGCTGAATAGGGGCTGATTCTTTTTTTATCAGCATAGGATTCGCTTCCTGTGGACTAATTCCTATGGTCCTTAATCTTGACTTTAATTGTTTGGTTAAAGCTTGTTTGCGCTCCACTTTTTCGAGGGCATTTTGATCTGCTAACCCGATAGCACAACCAAGTGGCGTGAGCCTTTCGTCTGCATTATCCTGACGCAATAATATTCGGAATTCTGCTCGGCTCGTAAACATGCGATATGGCTCATTTGTACCTTTGGTAATTAAATCATCAATTAACACACCAATATATGCCTCACTTCTCGATAAAATAAATGGCTCCTTTTCGCACACCTTTTGATGCGCATTTATGCCGGCTATTAATCCTTGACAAGCAGCTTCTTCATATCCAGTAGTGCCATTTATCTGTCCTGCAAAAAACAAATTTTCGATCAGTTTGGTTTCTAAAGAATGCTTCAGCTGAGTAGGAGGGAAATAATCGTATTCAATGGCATATCCAGGTCTAAACATCTTAACCCTTTCAAACCCTGGAATTGTTTTGAGTGCAGCGAATTGTACTTCTTCGGGTAACGAAGTACTAAAACCATTTACATATATTTCTACAGTGTTCCACCCTTCTGGTTCTACAAAAATCTGATGGCGGTCTCTATCGGCAAAACGAGATATTTTATCCTCAATACTCGGACAATATCTAGGTCCGCTGCTCTTTATAGCGCCATTAAACATCGGTGATCTATCAAAACCAGTGCGCAACAATTCGTGGGTGTGCTCGCTAGTGTAAGTAATATGACAAGGAAGTTGTTTACTTAAGGGGTTTGTGTTTGTAAAACTAAATTTTGAAGGGTTTTCATCGCCATCTTGAACTTCCATTTTGGTATAATCCAAACTACGGCCATCTACCCTCGGAGGAGTACCAGTTTTCATTCGGCCAGCTTCAAATCCAAATTGAATCAATGATTCTGTTAATCCTATCGCTGCTTTTTCACCGGCGCGGCCTCCACCGAATTGTTTTTCACCTAAATGAATGAGTCCGTTTAAAAATGTGCCGTTTGTTAGTACGACAGTAGAGCCATAGACTTTTGTGCCCATCGCCATTTGAACTCCTATGACTTTGTGGTTTTCAACCAAAACTCCCACACACATATCCTGCCAAAAATCGACATTCGGATTTTGTTCTAATAAATAACGCCATTCCAAAGAGAAAAGAACGCGGTCATTTTGGGTTCTCGGCGACCACATAGCTGGTCCTTTTGATCTATTCAACATCCTAAATTGTAACGCGCTCTTGTCGCTTACAATTCCAGAACCACCACCTAAGGCATCTATTTCTCTAACTATTTGACCTTTTGCAACACCTCCCATTGCAGGATTACAACTCATTTGGGCAATAGTGTTCATATTCATGGTAACAAGCAAAACCTTGCTACCCATTTTAGCAGCTGCATTAGCGGCTTCGCACCCAGCGTGCCCGGCACCTACAACAATTACATCGTATTTATCTAACATGGTATCTATGTTTCACGTGAAACAACACGATTTAGCTCATTTTTGTTTCACGTGAAACAAACTTATTAATATAGAAATCTTCTTTAGATCGCATTAAGGCTACATCATCTTTTTGCTTGTCCTTATAACCACATAAATGTAACAAACCATGAAACACTACACGATAGAACTCTAATTCAAAATTCAAACCTAAGGAGTCTGCATTGTCCTTGACACGATCAAGTGAAATCATGACATCACCAGAAACCAACGGAAAAACGGAATAATCGAACGTGATAACGTCTGTATAATAATCGTGGTCTAGATATTGCTTATTTACTTCAAGAAGGTAATCGTCGTCGGTAAAAACAAAACTAAGGTCTTTGAGAACCTTATTTTCATCGTTGACTAATTCTTTCGCAAAGCGTTTTAATTGAAGTTTAGAAACAAAAGATGGAAGTTTAACGCCTAAACTAACTATTGTAGTCATTTATTGAAATAAAGATTAACGGTGCTACCAGTATCTACGAACTCAACTTCATCTGCAAGGTTCTGCATTAAAAAGACACCTCGACCGCTGTCTTTTAAGATATTCTCAGGGGCTGTTGGGTCAGGTAGATTTGTAAAAGTAAATCCTTCACCTTCATCTTTCACCTGGATACAAAATGAATCTTCAAGCTCAGCAACAGTTAAAGTTACATTTGCGCTTGGCTTATTTTTATTGCCGTGTTGGATGGCATTATTTACGGCTTCAGAAACGGCGATTAGTACATTGCCAAAAGCATCTTCTTGAACACCAAAATTGCTACAAATATCACCAACAAGTTTTTCAACATCTATAAGTGATTGATAATCAGATGGTAATAAAACTTTTGTTACAATAGAAAAACCTTCTTTCATAAGTTAAATATCCAAGGACTTATTGGTTTAAGTAAGCATCTGATCTTTGCTTGTAATAGAGTTGCAAAGCAGGATCAATTGACTTTATCAATTCCAATTCATTCCATTTTGACTTTTTATACTCTTCAAATCGAATTTGGTTACCTTTTTCTGAATCTTTTCCTGATTGAGATTCGCGTTTTTCTTCATAACCTCTTTTCATGATGGCATTTTCGCTCTCTAGCAAACGCGTTAAAATTTCTTTTTGACGTTGGATCGTCTGTGGATTTACTCGTTTTAACAACAAATCTTTTTCCTGTTGCTCAAGTTCTTTTAAAAGAGGATTTAATTGATTTCCCAAGCCTTTTCCTTCTTTATTAAGCTCTTGTTTAAGTTGTTCAAGTCGTTGACGAATCGCTGTTTGCTCTGCTGCCATTCTTGCTAGTTCTTTGGAGCTCATTCCGGGTAAACCTTGCCCAGGCGCACCCTCTTTACCTGGTGCTGAACCCTCTTTACCACCGGGTTTATTACCACCTGGATTCGAACCTTTTTGCATTTGTTCTAATTGCTTTTTTAGCATCTCTTTCATGTCCCCAGAAGACATAGATTGACCAGGTTTAGGCCTTCCTTTTCCGGGGTTCTCACAACTTCCGCTTCCTTGCATTTCTGCATTCATTTGTTGTTGCATTGACTGCAAGGCTTCATTTAAAAGTAAAGCTAAATTATTATAGGAAGTCATTACTAATTGTTGATGCTTCTCTATATCTTTCTTTTTATGGTCATCTATTGCTTCAATTGCTGCTTTTTGATGACTTTCTATTGCATTTAATTCTGCATCGATAAATGTAGCAATCTTCGGTTGTCTTTTAGCCAAGGCTAACAAACTGTCTTTTATAATTTTAGTGTCATCATTTATGCGTTGTTGGCGTCGGCCTAGTTTTCTATATACTGGATCCTTTGTGCTAATTTTGACAAAATGTTTCTGTGTCTTTTCTTGATCAAAGCTTAACGTGATAAGACCCTCTAGAATCGCTCTAAGGCTTTCCATATCCTCTTCTTGCTGTTGCTTATTAGATTGATTTTGCTTCGCATTTAGCTGCGAAGACATTGCTTTCATGCCATCTGAAGCAGCTTTCTGACTTTCGCTGGCTTTTTTATTTTTACCTTCTGAAATTTGTTCTTGAGCATTTTTGAGTTCATCAGATACTTGTTGTTCCAACGCATCCATAACATCTAAATCCATAGGCCGAGCTAATTCTTTGTTCAACTCTTGTACCTCATTGAGCTCTTTCTTTATTTCTTCAAATTTTTCATTGAGCTCTTTTTGTTTTTGCAGTAATTCTTCCTTAGATAAATTTTGTTGATCTTCTTTGAGTTCGTCTTGCTCTTTTGCAAGTTCATTGAGTTCTTTTTCTAAATCATCGATACGTTCATTGATTTGCATTTTCTTTAACAACTCCAAACTTCGATCGAGTTGTTTTTTCATGTCCTCAGAAGACTGTTCTAATTGCTCTAACTTCTCTTGTGAACCCTCTTTATTCTGTTCTTTTAAAAGCTCTTCTAATTTATCGAGAAGCGCTTTTAACTCGTCGTCCATGACTTCTTTTAATAGCTCTTCAAGTAATGCTTGCTTTTCGAGAAGCTCTTCGTCTAACGGTGAAAGCTGATTTTTTTGTTCTGTACTTTGTTTAATTTCTTCTAGACTTTCCTGTATTTGTTGCTGTAGTTGTTCCTGTTGTTGTTGTAATTGTTCTACTTTATTCAACTTATTCCAGTTATTGGTCTTTGTTTGTGTGGCTTCTTTTTTAAGTTGCTGAACATCTTTGTTGAACTTTTGCATTTTGTTAAAAACATCTTCCAATGCTTTTATTTGCTCTGTTTGTTCTTCCTTTCGTTGTTCATTTAATTCTTCTAAACTAGGGAGTTCATAAGTACGAGTTTCGCTTTTTGTTGCTTTGTGACCATTCACACCATCGTTGTCATAGACTACAAAATAATAGGTAATAACATCATTTAATTGGATATTTTCTCTTTTAAAATCGACGGCAAAATCAAATTTATGTAAGGTTCCTTTTACTGCCTCAACATCTAGTTTTTTTGTTTTCTGAGCGCCGTTTTCCTGCTCAATAGTGTAGACAAACTTTAAACTACTTAGTCCGTAATCATCTGAAATACTACCTGAAAAGTACTTTCTTCCATCGTAAATAGAATCTTGCTCTTCTTGAATTTCGATGATGGGATGTGCATCTTTAATTACTTCAATTCGGGAAGTAATGGTATCTATTTTACCCGATTGTGAATTGGTGAGAATTAATTTTTGATAACCACTATTGCGGTAGTCTGTAGAAAATGTACTGTAAATAGGGTCTAAATTCTTTTGTTTATTTTGCCAAAGCATAGCTAACTTACTGGTGTTTTTTGAAGCAACTTCCCAACGGACAATTGTTCCCTCAGGTAAGGATAAATCACCAGTATTTTCAATTGTTTTATCGGTTCTATTCAAATAACTTGGAAAAGAACAATGCGCTCTAAGGGTACCTAAAAGAGCCTTTCCATTTACACGGATCCAGTTTTTTGCACTACTAAATTCATTAGTGGTGAGATAAAAGGAAGTTGTTTTCTGAAGTTGAGAGAATTTATAAGTGAAGGTGTTTCTCTTTACTTGTTTCATTAAAAACTTACCTTGATCGTGAACGATATATAGTTGCTTAGGTAAACTATTGAAACCTTCGGCTGGTTTAACTTTTACTTTTATGTCAAGCGAACTACCTTCTTCAAGCTGTTTTGGTAACGGACTAATCGTAAATACAAAAGGGTTTGGCTCTTTGAATTCTTGGCTATACTGTAAAACACGTTTAGATCCTTGCGTTAAAATTTGAGGAATGAAAAATGCTACACCTAAAAAACCAAGTAAAACAGGGATCAAGTACTTTAGGTACTGACGTTGTTCTCTATACTGTATCGCAGATTCAAATGAAATTATATTTAGTTGACTTGCCCTTTGAGAAATACTAGCAGCAATCAAATCTAAGTTTCCAATATTCGTATCTAATTCTTGTTGAAGTTGAATAGTGTTTTTTAGTTTATCTGCTACATCTGGAAAAAAAGAACCAATTATTTCTGCGGCTTGAAGATGGGAAATTCTTTTGCCAAAAGACCATAAACGACTCAAAGGAATACCGATAAATCGGATAAATAAATAGCTTTGTAAAACAATAAAACCAAAAAATAAAATTCCTCTTACAAGCACTGGGAACCTTCCAAAAAATTCCAAAGAACTCGTAAGCAAAAAAGCCAGCAAGAAAAATAAGGTAAAAAGCAAAGACCCTCTTACCAACTGATTTTTATAGTACTTTCTGATAAAAGCATCAATTTGATCAATAAGTCGGTGATATGAACTTTGCATATGGTAAAACTAGTATTTCATTTGCTTGCTGCAAAATTAACAGCTTCAGCTCTTCTTAATTAGATTAAAATATTTCTTTTAAAAGATTTTTAAAGAATTTGTTACTACTATTAGGATTGTTTAAATGTGTATAATTTTTCTGTGTTTTACTAGCAAATGAAAAAACACTTTGGATATAAACATTATATAAACAATTTTTTATTTTTAATGCATTGATTTTCAAAACTTTAAACAATAATAAACAATCAAGTAATAAGCTGTCTAGTGAATAAAATTTACTGTTTTTTACTTCACAAAAAGTTCGTAATACGTTAACAAACTTTGTAAAAACAAGTCTAAAAAATAGTGCTCATGTCCTAAAAGTTTTGGCTTGTATTTTTATTTGAATAAGGCAAATTTGATTTTCAGTTATTTTCAACATGTTTTAAACTTATTTAGTTAGCCCCTCGTTCAAAAATAATACCGTTTTATTGACTTATAGCCCGCCCTTAATTTGAATTGTTTATAAGTTTAAAGTTAAAATAGTAGTTAACTTTACCGAAAAAACATGATAATTCCGATAGGTTCAGATCACGCCGGTTTTCAAACCAAACAAGTATTAATTTCTTTTCTTACCTCTTTAGGTTACGAAGTAAAAGATTATGGCTGTTTTTCAGAAGATAGCATTGATTATCCAGATTACGCACATCCTGTAGCACAGCATATTGAAACAACACCTGGTTCTTTAGGTATTTTATTGTGCGGTTCAGGGAATGGCATTAGTATGACAGCAAACAAACACCAAGCAATACGTTGTGCGCTCTGCTGGACTCCTGAAATAGCCGAATTAGCACGTCAACATAACGACGCAAATATCATTGCATTACCAGCGCGATTTATTACAGAAGAAGCCGCAAAGGAAATGGTACAAGTGTTTTTAAACACCGCATTTGAAGGAGGTCGTCATGCCAATAGGGTGGCGAAAATTAGTTGCTAGTTTTTTTGATCAGCACCTCAACGCGTCTATTTGCCTCTTTTTGTTCTTCATCCAGGGGCTTTGCATAAATAGGTTTGCTAGATCCAAATCCTATAGGATAAAGTCTATCGGCAGAAATCCCATTATCCACTAAATATTTTTTAACCATCATTGCGCGTTGTTTTGATAATTTCAACGCTTTTTTACTACTGTTTTCGTCAATATTTACGTGTCCGTGTATTTCTATAGAAATAGTTGGATTGAGGATAAGTAAGTCCCTTAATCTGTTTAATTGCAAATAAGATTCTTCCATTATCTCGGGTAACCCTGCAGCAAAGTATACTTGTTCTAGTTTCGTAATTTGCCCAGCCACAAACTTATGCAGTATGATTGTATCTATCCGTTGTGTATTCATTGGTATGGGGCGATCCTTGAATTCAACGGGAAAGTAGCCTGGCGCATCTATTTTGATGCTTCCTTTTTTGATAGGTTGTTTCAGGTTCAGTTGTAATTTAGATGCATAATATGAGCCGCTAATTTCAGGACTACCTTGTAAAAATATTCTTCCTGCAATTGGCGTTAAGTTTTGTTCGTCGCGAATGAGTAAGGTATAAGATGGTAAACTCCTGTCGTAAACTAAATTAACAATGTGCTCCTCTTCTTGTGAGTTCGCCGCTTGAAAAAGACTATTAAATGTGATTTTGTCTTTAATTCCTGGATTTGTCGTTAGGCAAATACTGGCATATTGATTTTTTTCTACTTGAATATTTACCTTTTCTTGTCCCCTTAATTCAAATGAAAAACTATCGATTGCAAGCTCTTTTCTGTTGGCTAAGTCGCATATTTCTGAATTACTTACGAGTACTTTCCCCCGCGACAAAGCAAGTGATGATCCGACAGCATCAAGCTTTAATTGAATAGTTCCATTTTTGGGTGCCATGAAAACCACCCAAATATTGTTATCTTTTTTAGTACCAAGATAAGAAAGAGTAAAAGATCCTTCGGTGGGAGCAAAAACAGCACCTGAACAATTGTTGTATAAAGAACGCTGGCCATAGACTGAACCTATAAGCAGCAACAAACAAAAGCAAAAGATAAATTTCACAAAACCTTTGTACGGCCTAATTAATTTTTAGTTTCAGTTGCCCTGTTAGGCGCACATCAACAACTAAGTGCCCAGTAGTTAAAAGTAAATTTTGAATACTCAACTCATCAATATTACCCTTAAGCCAAACGCCTTTTGTGATTTCTCCATTGATTTGTTTTTCGATTGCAGCTTTACTCTCTTTAAGCATAGGACTTAAATCTACATTAACACTGCTTTCGATTTGTTCTTTAAGCTTCGAATTTAAGATCCATTTGGCGGAATGCAACAAAACACTCTTCGTTTCGAGCTCATATTCAACATCTCGAATTCTGAAGTGTTGTTGAATGTCTAAATAAGGATGAACGACTAAATAAAGCGTGCCTTTTTTTGTCCCTGAAAAAGCAACAGAAATTACCAAACGCTCGCCCTGTGGACCCAATATTTGTACTTTATCGATATTAATTTGTTTTCGATCACTTATTTGTATTTGTTGGGTGTCAAAATCGCGCAGTAAAAATTGGTTGATTGAATCATATGAAGCGACGGTTCTTAAATTGAAAACACTCATGTTTGACGCCTTATATGTTCCATTGTTTTTTGGCAAAGGCGTCTTTTCAATACGGAGATCATCTGTCGAAAATAAGGGCTGAGCAACAATTTGCGTTGTGAAATAAGCTTTTTGACCTTCGTTTTTTAAGGTCAGTTGTTCTAGGCTAATTTGTTGAGGACGCAAATAAAAAAGACCATAGGGCTCAACTGAAATAGGGTCTTGAAGAGAACTCCAAACGTCTTTCATGGTTTCGCGCACAGGTGCCGAAGCCAGTTGTTTGTCTATTTCATTTTCGAGTTGAATTAAACTTCCGCGCACTTCTTTTTCAATAGTGGAGGTAGCGTCATATTTAAATACGGTGATTTCGCAAGGATCGAGGAGCGCGAATTCGTGAAGTTTTGTTTGAGACTTTAACTTGAAGTCTTCAGTAAGGTCAATTTTACTTTTATAGGAAATATGTACTTTTCTTTTTGGCTCGCCAATACCACAAGAAGCCGAAACCCTCGGAATTAAGCACCTTTCTTCACCGAAAACACTTTGACATTTGGGGCAATAACTTAAGCTTAAGTCAAATTTACCATCGATATCACACAATACCTCTTTATTTTTCAGTTCAAAGGAGAGTGGTTCGCGCTCAAAATGATAAGCGTAGCGAATTCCTTCACAAGGTTCTTCAGCACCACTGAATTTTTTATCAAGACTACCTTCTGCTTCTAAGAGATAGGGTTTAAGTGCAAGTTCGGTTTGTATCGACAAAAAAGAGGGTTCTAAGGCGCTAGCCTCATAAACAACTTTTAAATCTGGTGCTGGTTGATCAATTTCTATGCTTGTTTTACACGAAAACAACAGCAACAATGTCAAAACAAAGAAATATTTCATTGAATCTTTGTTAAACGCACCTTTTGTAGAAAATCTACCCGCATGGTTTCTACTACACCCTCTGCGTCTTCAATTAGCGGACTTGTATAAGTCGGTTTTTTTTGTCCGCCAGTAATGCTAAAAAGAAGGTCCGGACCTTCTTTGCATAAAGAAGAGTTGAAGAACATGCCGCTTAATTCGAAATGATCAAAAAAACAGTCGCCTAAAAAACTCATTTCAATCAGTAGGCTGTCGCCTTCGTCCATCCAAAAGTTTTGGTTTTCTTCTGAATAAAATATTTTATAAGCTTTTGTACTAACAACTTCTTTGGTATCGAGATTGACATACGACATGTTATAGGACCAGTAATTTTGTCTGTCCATGATTTGCAAGTCAAAGTTGACCCCAATTTTCTGTTGTAAACCTTTGTTATTGTAGATTTCCATAACACCATGATAGGAGCCAAGCCAATCATTGGGAATTCTTTGTCCAAAGGCAATAGAACTTAAAAAGAAGATAAAAATTAGACGCATAAAAAAGGGGCTTAAGCCCCTCTAAATTAATTCATTTTTGCTTTCAAACCTCGATCGAGTGCGTCTAGGAATTCTTCAGTGTAAACATAGTGTTCGCCGTGGTTGACCTTATTTCCGTGAATACATACCGCTAAGTCTTTGGTCATAATGCCGTTTTCAACGGTTTCGATACAAACTTTTTCGAGTGTTTCACAGAAAGAAATCAATTCTTGGTTTTGATCGAGTTTTCCGCGGAAAGCTAAACCGCGAGTCCAGGCAAAAATAGAGGCAATTGGGTTGGTAGACGTTTTTTTACCAGCTTGGTGATCGCGATAGTGGCGGGTTACCGTGCCGTGTGCGGCTTCTGACTCCATGATTTGTCCGTCTGGTGTAATGAGAACAGAGGTCATGAGTCCTAATGAACCAAAGCCCTGAGCAACGGTGTCTGATTGAACGTCGCCGTCATAGTTTTTGCAAGCCCAAACAAAGTTTCCATTCCATTTGAGTGCCGATGCAACCATGTCGTCAATGAGGCGGTGCTCGTAAACAATACCTGCGGCTTCAAATTGGCTCTTGAATTCTGCTTGATAGATTTCTTCAAAGATGTCCTTGAAACGACCGTCGTATTTTTTGAGAATGGTGTTTTTAGTAGAAAGATAAAGCGGCCATTTTTTAGTGAGCGCCATATTGAAACAGCTTCTTGCAAAACCAGCGATAGAGTCGTCGGTATTGTACATAGCCATTCCAACGCCGTCGCCTTTGAAATTAAAAACCTCAAAGGTTTGGGTTTCACCACCATTTTCTGGTGTGAAGGTCATGGTAAGCTTCCCTTTACCTTTGAACACTGCGTCAGTGGCGCGGTATTGGTCGCCGAAGGCGTGGCGCCCTACGATTATTGGGGCAGTCCAATTCGTCACCAAACGCGGCACGTTTTGCATAACAATTGGCTCGCGAAATACCGTTCCGTCAAGAATGTTGCGGATGGTACCATTAGGCGATTTCCACATGGACTTCAGGTTAAACTCTTGAACGCGCGCTTCGTCAGGGGTGATTGTTGCGCATTTGATGCCAACTTTATATTGTTTAATGGCTTCGGCAGCGTCAATTGTAATTTGATCGTTTGTTTCGTCCCTTTTTTCTATCCCTAAATCATAATATTTGATATCGAGGTCAAGGTAAGGTAAAATCAGTTTGTCTTTGATGAATTTCCAAATAATGCGGGTCATTTCATCGCCGTCGAGCTCTACTACCGGATTGGCTACTTTAATTTTTGACATGTAAAAAATTTATGTACAAAATTAAACATAATTATGTTTTGGTGAAGGCAAATATTGCTCAGAAGGATACATGAATTATTCTAAAGAACCAATCATTTTAGACGGATCCACAATTTGGTCGTATTCTTCTGCGCTTACATGCCCCAAACCGACTGCAGCTTCTTTGAGGGTAGTGCCATTTTTATGAGCATACTTAGCAATTTCTGCCGCTTTGTAATAGCCAATTTTTGTGTTTAATGCAGTTACTAACATCAGTGAGTTGTCAAGATGTTGTTTGACGACAGGTAGGTTCGCTTGTATACCAACCGCGCAGTTGTCTGCAAACGAAACACAGGCGTCGCCAATAAGGCGCGCTGACTGCAACACGTTTGCCGCAATGACCGGCTTGAAAACATTGAGTTCGAAGTGTCCGTTAGAACCCGCTATACTGACGGTGACATCATTACCCATCACTTGTGCGCAAACCATTGTAAGCGCCTCTGGTTGTGTTGGGTTGACTTTTCCGGGCATAATAGATGAACCCGGTTCGTTGTCAGGAATGATAATTTCGCCGATACCGCAACGTGGTCCTGAAGATAACATTCGGATATCGTTGGCAATTTTCATTAAGGAGACCGCACTGCGTTTGAGCGCCCCAGATAATTCTACCATAGCGTCATGAGCGGCAAGCGCTTCAAATTTGTTGGCGGCTGTAACAAATGGCAAGCCGGTAAATTCGGCAATTTTTTGAGCCACGAGTACATCATACCCTTTTGGTGTATTTAAGCCTGTACCGACAGCCGTTCCACCTAAAGCAAGTTCAGAAACAGCTACGAGCGCATTGTTAATGGCGCGAATGGAGTAGTCAAGTTGTGCGACATAGCCACTAAACTCTTGCCCAAGCGTAAGTGGTGTGGCGTCCATGAAGTGCGTTCGACCCGTTTTAACGATGTCTTTGAAATCACTTACCTTTTGTGCCAGTACTGCACGTAAATGTTGCAAGCCGGGCAAGGTCACTTCAACCGTGAGTTTGTAGGCCGCAATGTGCATAGCGGTAGGGTAGGTGTCGTTGGAAGATTGCGATTTATTGACGTCGTCGTTGGGGTTCAAGACCTTTTGTTCGTCGAGCAAGTTGCCACCATTTAAAACATGTGCGCGATTGGCAATGACTTCGTTGCAGTTCATGTTAGATTGTGTCCCAGAACCAGTTTGCCAAATTACAAGTGGAAACTCTGCGTTGTGCTGTCCGGTCAAAATTTCATCGCAAACTTGCGAAATGAGGTCTCTTTTTTCTTGTGCCAGAACGCCAAGATCATGATTGGCATGAGCAGCAGCTTTTTTAAGGTAAGCAAATGCATGGACAATTTCGATCGGCATTGAGCCTTCTGGGCCAATTTTGAAATTGTTGCGCGAACGTTCTGTTTGCGCCCCCCAATAGCGTTGAGCCGGTACTTTTACCTCGCCCATAGTGTCTTTTTCAATGCGAAATTCCATTTTTTGGTGTTTATGAATTAATTTGTGTAATTTTGAACTGTATTCAACTGCAAAAATAATAGAAGATGAGCACTTTCGGTATTGTAATGTTTCTTTTAATTGGCGGAATGGCCTTTTGGATGTTATTCTTTTTACTCGGTTTTATCCTGCCTTATTGGTTAACTTTAGGATTGTTCGAGCAATTGCGTCCAAAGCGTATTTTCGACGAAGAAGCGAAATAAAAGAAGCAACGGTTTCCGAAAGCGCCTTTTAGGCGCTTTTTTTATGTCTTTTAATTTATGCGCCAAAAATCTGCAGGCAATTATTTTGAATAGTTATGCAAAGTTGATCGGTGGGCAAGTCATTTTCATCTGAACCAAAAGGATCTTCTATTTCTTCGGCTAACAACTCCATACTCACCAATGCATAAAACACAAAAGTTGAAATAAAAGCAGATAGGTAACCAAAAAGCGGAACAAAAGCCAACGGCATTGTGACAACGTAGATGAAAATGAATTTTTTAATAAATAAGCTGTATGAAAATGGAATGGGTGTGTTTTTGATGCGTTCACAAACTCCAAGCGAATTGGTCAGGGCGTCGAGGTCGCGACTGAGGGCTAGCCAAGCTTCTCTATGTATGGTTTCTTTTTGCATTAGTTTTTCTAGCTCTATACGCAGCAATTGAATGATTCTTAATGGCTGATGCCCGTCTAGTTCTAAACCATTTAAATCTACAGTTAAAATTTTGTCAGCTTTCAAATCTTGGTTGCGCAAATGTTGCTTGGTAGCAAAAGCAAACAGAGGAATCAGTTGTTGAAATGATTTTTTTTCTTCAGTGCTCAATTCAACAGCGCTTAACTTAGAACACAAGCTTCTGGTGTCGTTTACAATAGCGCCCCAAGCTTTTCTTCCTTCCCACCAGCGGTCATAGGCGGTGTTCGTTCTAAAAACCAGCAAAAGAGATATCACAAATCCAAGAAGTGAATACACATTTGTAAGGTTCTTGAGAAAATAAGCCCCCGGAAAAAAGGAGATCTCAATATACGTAATGAAGATCGAAAGTATGCTCATATATATCAATTCTTTCCACATCATTCTCACTGTGTCGCTTTTGTGAAAAGAGAAAATAAAATTGAGCCAGTTTTTTGGGTTGTAATTTATCATGGGGTTTTGGAATCAGCAACAAAAGTAAAAATTCTTTGAGCACCTAAATTTTGTTTAATTTCGAAAGGTCAATTTAACGCTTCAAAAATGGAAATCACACCCGAACTCAAAGAGAAACTCACCAGACTAAACGAAAAATATGCAGCTCTTGGCGAAGATTTCAACGCCTATTTAGAAGGCTTATTGTACGCCGATGTCACAACTTATTGGGATTACATTCAACTCGACACACTCTTAAGTTTACAAAAACCAAAAACGTCCTTTCCTGATGAAACTGTGTTTATTATGTATCATCAGATCACCGAATTATATTTCAAACTAGCGCTCCGAGAATTTGATGCGCTGGCTAAAAAGGAAAGCCTGGACAAATCATTTTTTGTCGATCGCGTTACGCGCATCAATCGTTATTTTGACGCCCTCGTTAAGAGTTTTGAAATCATGATTAGCGGCATGGACCGCGACGAATTTTTAAAGTTCCGTATGAGTCTATTGCCCGCATCTGGTTTTCAGTCTGCACAATACCGTGAAATAGAAATTTTCAGCACCGATTTCATCAATCTTGTTGCAAAAGACCAAAGACCCGCGCTGCAAAACCAAGACGACATTGCGCAGTTATTCGAGCACATTTATTGGAAGGCAGGCGCAACTGAAATTGCTACGGGCAAAAAAACGCTAACGCTTATTCAGTTCGAAGAAAAGTATAAGGACCAATTTATTGCACTTGGCGAGCACTGCAAAGACAAAAATCTTTGGCGTGTATATTTGCGACTAAGCCAAGAAGACCAGCAAGACGAAGTTGTGAAGCAAGCTTTGCGCCAGAATGACGTCAATGTAAATATCAATTGGCCTTTGGCACATTATAAGTCAGCAGTCCGATATTTGGCTAGACAAGATAAAGATGTAGCTGCCACAGGCGGAACCAACTGGCAAAAGTACTTGCCGCCACGTTTTCAAAAACGCATTTTCTATCCCTCCCTCTGGAGTTCAGAAGAGCATGAAAATTGGGGCAAGGCTTGGGTAGAGGAGAGTTTACAATAAAATTTTATTGTTTGAGCTCTTTAATGTACAATTTGGCGTAATCTAGTAAACCCGAGTTATCTAACTCGAAGCCGCGTACCTTGAGCGGATGCAGCACAATAAAATCTTCAGTGTATATCGGGATCAAAGCTTGTTGTTCAATAATTGCTTTTTCACATAAACGTTGTGCTTGGTTTCTTTGTGCTAATGTCCGAGCATAAACAGATGATAAATAAAGCGAATCAACCCGTTTATTCATAAAAAACACTGGGTTTTGGGCGCGGCTATAAAATAAACGCAAGTATGATTCTGCCCCTGGGTAATCACCAACCCATCCTGTTCTCCAAATAGCTACTTCCTGCTTGTTCGGTCGTCCTGTTTCTTTTAGAAGTACCTGTATATTGAGGTGATTTTTGAGCATCAATGCTACGGCTTTTGCCCACTTGTAGTTCAGGGTTTTTTTATTAC
>JACCDH010491400.1_pt1 | contig 19344 bp, 18 predicted proteins | sample 7442481 | NCBI WGS metagenome assembly JACCDH01 (sample SAMN15323433, study PRJNA562643) | freshwater metagenome | isolation source: river surface water | place: USA:Blue River Watershed | collected 2017-08-15 | reverse complement strand
ATCATTTTATAGGAAATCATGAAGACGGACGAACGTTTATGTTACCTGATTTAAGAGGAAGAACAATTATAGGTGTAGGCACAGGACGAGTTTATCCAGGAGGAAGTGTATATTTAACAGACCGTGAATTAGGCGATGCAGGTGGAGAAGAACAACATACACTTACTGTTAATGAAATGCCTTCACATAGTCATACTTCAAATGCTAATGGAGGAGATAATGGTACAGGCTTAGTTTTTGATAATGATACTGGTACTACACAAACTACAAATGATAGCCCAAATGAACATAATATAGTTAATCCGCCTATAGCATTAATAATTAATAATACAGGCGGAGGTCAATCACATAATAATATGCAACCATTTTTTGCATTAAATTACTTAATAAAATACTAAAAAATATCATATAATATTATATAATATATGATAAAAGGAGGCAATTTATGCGAAAAAATTAATGAAAATGAAGGAGAAGATAAATATACTCTGGGGGAAAACTATTTTGCAGGGGTTTATGAAGATGAACATGATAAAAATATATTAATAAAAATTATACAGGATAAAGGAGAATATAAATTATCGAAATTATTAGAAGTAAATGGCTTTACTCCAAAAATATATGGATATTTTGATTGTAATAATACTGTAAAAGTACCTCAGTATTCTTTTGAACAACAAAAAATTAAAGCCTATAATTTCTCTCATCCAAAAGATAAAAAAGATTTGGGAGAAATTAAATATAAAACTTACCCAAAAAATGTAAAATATATGGTTATGGAAAAAATAAAAGGTAAATCATTAGTATCAAGTGGAGAAGATACAATAAAAAAACATATGAATGAAATTTATAGATTATATAATATTTTAGCAGATAAAGGATATATATTAGGAGATTTGGCAGCAAGAAATATTATATTATCAGACGATGATAAAATATATTTTATAGATTTTGATCCCATATATACCATTAATACTTTAAAATCTATTCCTATATCTAAACGCATGTCAAAAGAAAAATTACAGAAAATATTAGTAGACGAAGCAAATGAAAATTATTATAAAGGTGGTAAAATAAATCAAAAAAATAAATCTAGAAAATACAGAAAAAATAAGAATAATAAAACAAAAAAAGGAGGATCAAGTACAATACAAAAAGGAATTTCTTCTGAAATACGTTATAAAACAAGAGGTCCAGATAGAGATTTTTTAAATAGTGTTGTGCATTCTTCTGAACCAGAATGTAATACGAAAAATGTTCACAAAAGATTGTGTGATTCTGACAACAAATGGTCAGACGAAGTTGATGAATATATTGAAACTATTTTGGAAAAATTAAGTATTAATAATGTGGAAAAAAATAAATACAAAAATTTGTTAAATTATGACAGAAAACACAAATACAACAAATATCAAAAATCGCCAGAAAAACCAGAATACAGACATGAAGAATCGCAACAAAGTTCAACTTATTATTATCCACAAATGTTATATCCAATACAATCTATTCCTCAAAATCATATGTATTATTATCCACAAAATAATACACAAAATAGTCAATCTTTTAACAACAACAATAATTATCAATTAACTAATGATTATTATGATAGTCATCGTCATCCAAGTCCTCCAAAAAATAATAATTATCAATTAACTAATGATTATTATGATAGACATCGTTATCCAAGTCCTCCAAAAAATAATAATAATGAATATTACAATAAAAATAAACGAAGACGTGAATAGTAGTTAGAGTTTTTATTGGATATTTCAACTTCTCTGAATGAATTAATTTTTGTGTACATATTTTCAAGCAAATATATATTGGTATATATTACTAATATATGTTTATATTACAATAAAAAAGGTTTTTATTATTTTATTTTTTTTGTTTTTTATTTTATTTTTTTTGTTTTTTATTTTTTATTATTTTTATTATTTTTATTATTTATTTATTAATTAAATTTTCAAATGTAATTTTACCGTCAGATAAAAGACTTATAATTTTTGCATTATTTTTTTTATTTCCAAAAGAAATTTGTTGTAATGATTCAATATTTGTATTATATAATTTTTTTCTAATTTTATAGATGTAATACGAGTTCCATTTTTAAATTTAGTAATAACAACGTTATCAAGCAATACCTTATTCATTTTTAGAATAGTTATAACAGATAAAGAGAATAGAGAAAGATAATATAAATGTATATATTTAATATATTTATATATATTTATATATTTTATTTCAATTTTTTACAAATAAGCTTCTCTAAATTCCTCTGCCGTCATAATTGGAATTCCATTTGTTGTTGCATAATCCATTTTATTAGAATGGTCGTCCTTAGATTTTACAATTAATACAAATATATCTTTTTTCATGTTATCTTCAAGAGTTGCGCCGTATTTTTTCAAAGCTTCAATAATATCTTTATCGCGAGTTTTTGTCATCACAATTTTTTTGCCATTTAATATATGAGTAGGAAACAAAATTTCTTCTTTTGGTTTATTTTCAACAGGTCCCTGTGTTAATTTTGATTCTAATCCAATTTCTTTCAAAAAATCCATAAATACAGGGATATTATTTACAAATTCACTTGCATTCTCTTTTCCAATTCCCTTAATCGTCTTTAAATCACGAATTTTATTATCAGGACTTGCATCAGAAACCAATATATCGGGAAATGCTTCCATAATAGGACGAATTTTTTTGTCTCCCAAACCTTTGCCCATACGATTTGATGCAACCATAATATCAATTAAACTTGCACTAGCAATCTTCTCATGAATATTACTGTATATTTTCTCAATCATTTTGGATTTGAAGCCCTCTACATTTTCGAAATCGTATTTTGTCATAGCCAAAATTTTCGCAACACTGTCATATCCCGCATTAATAATGCGTTTGACATTTCCACTAGATAATCCTTCAACTTTAAGTGTCACGAAAAACACGGTGATATTTTTCTCGCGAACAGTTTCATTTTCGTCAGCATTTTCCAAAATTACATCGACATGTGTATTATTCCATATATAGGGAACATCGGGCATTTTTGTACGTTCAGCAGGAACCACAATATTTTTAATATAGGGAATAACATCTCCAGATCGAATTATAGTAATAATTGCACCTATTCCAATGTGATGGTCTTCTATATATTTTCCATTAAATCCTGTGGCATATTCAATGCGAACTCCGCCAATATTAATTGGCTCGATTTGAACACGAGGTTTTAATACGCCATTTTTACTGGGAGTCCAAATAACATCGACAACTTTTGCTTCAGCAAATTGGTCAGAAATAATCATTTTAAATGCGAATGCATGATCTGGATTGCCACTTTTTCTAGGATATACTCCATTATTTGTGACAATAATTCCGTCAATTTCATATGCGTATTCGGATCGCCATTGCATCAAAATTTCCGATAAACTTTCGTTTGTTAAATCGCCCGAATTTATAACCGTATATTTCACTGTTTCAAATCCCATTTGTGTTAGTGTCTCCAATTGTGCAGTGGGCATTAATGCAGGTGAAATAATTTCATAAGCTACGAAATGGACATCTAAAACAGTGTCATCAATAGTTCGGCTATTAATTACACCAGAAACCATATTGCGAGAATTGGAAAATCGACCTTTATATTTAGTTTCGAATACATCTTTGGGAATAATAAATTCTCCACGAATTGCGTATCCAGGGGCGATTTGAGGCAATTTTAAAAATCCCAACAAGTGTGTAACATTTTGTCCGACCTTTCCATCACCGCGAGTGTATAACCCATATTCGCCATTTTCCGCACGATAATACATTCCACTTACACCATCTAATTTGCAGGACAAAACATAAGGACCTTGATATTTCATTATCCATCTAGGGAGTGCATCCGTATCGGGTTTTATTTTATCCATAGAAGCCATTTCATATGGCAACTGAATTTTATTTTTTGTTATGACCGCGCCAATTTCAGTAATTGCTTGATTTTTGGGAAAACGATTTTCAGTATATTCTTTAATAATATCAAATTCATTGTCAGAGAGAATGGGAGTTTGATTGTAATACATTTCGTTTGCAAATCGAATAATTTCTGATAATTGTGTTTCGGTTAATCCTTGAAGAACTCGGATTCCTTGTTTCTGAAAATCGACTACGTGTTGCATTATAGGAGAAACTTGGGGAGAAACTTTTACTTCTTCAATGGGAGAAGTTTCAATTTTTTCCTCACTGCCCGATTTCAAAATAACTGCACGACCATCAATGCGTTCTTCGGGTGACTTATAAACTAAACCCAAATAATCGAAAATGGATTTTTCATCGGAAAATTCGTGCTGAAGTTTTTCGGTCTTCTTATTTTCCAATATTTTGGAAAATCCGTGCTCATTCATAGTAAGACCTTTTGTGAGTGCATGTCCACGCATAACTGTATTAAATCCCTTACTTCCAGTGAAATATAAAATCGAAAATGGAAATTCCTTGTGATTTGTGTAGAGAAAATCAACTCTTCTTGCAGGAGAACCGCTAGAAAGACGAGCAATAACTAAACATTTGGATTTTCCACGAGAAAGAACTTCGATAATAATTCCTCGTTTAATAAGAGAATCAATAAAAGCTACGAATAATTTGGGATTATTTGTTGTGACAATTACGTCAATATCTCCAGATTCCCTTTTTCCACGACGATAACTTCCAACGATTTCGAATTTGGCATTGGGATCTTTCGAAAATACTGTACTTCCAAATTCATTCGCAAATATAGAATTATATTGGTCAATTTCTTCTCTAGGAATTTTCTTCAAAATGTCTTCATAGTGACGTAGTCCCATTTTCTGAACATTATTCAAAACTTGGTCTTGTCTTTCACGCAATTCGGCAATACTTGTAATTCCAAAAACTTGAACCAATTCTTTGGCTTTTTGAGGACCAATTCCATAAACATCACTGAGAATATTTTCTGGGCGATTGTGTTCTTCTTCGATTAATTCGACTTTTCCAGTAGAAATATATTCTTGCATTTTCTCCATTGTTGTTTTTCCTATTCCTGGTTTTTTCAATAATTGATCTAATGAGCAAATATCTTCTGTAATTGATAAAATGGTTTCTTCAGCATTAGCATATGCTCTGGCTTTAAAATGTTCTCCATTTTTTGTGTAAATTTCTGCCAATTGACTCATTATATTTGCGAGTTTTTCATTGAGAGGTTCACAACTAATTGGTTGCTTGGGAACCGAGGTCGATTCTTCTACCTTAACAATCAATTTTTGTGTTTTGCGATTGGCTTTTTCCTCCTGTTTTTGAATCATCTTTTGTGTTTTTTGTCTCTGTTTTTCTAAGTCCTTTTCTTGTTTAATTCTTAGTTTTTCAGCTTCCTTCTCAATGCGAATTCTCTCTTTTTCGGCCTCCTTCTCGGCTTGAATACGTTTTTTTTCAGCTTCCTTCTCAGCTTGAATTCTTTGTTTTTCTGCTTCTTTTTCGGCTTGGATACGTTTTTTTTCAGCTTCCTTCTCAGCTTGAATTCTTTGTTTTTCTGCTTCTTTTTCGGCTTGGATACGCTTCTTCTCCGCTTCTTTTTCGGCTTGAATACGTTTTTTCTCGGCTTCTTTTTCTTCTTGAATACGCTTCTTCTCCAATTGTTTTTCTAGATTTTTCTGGGTTTTTTGTCTTTCTTTTTCTTCTTGGATACGCTTCTTCTCCAAGTCTTTTTCTAAATTTTTCTGGGTTTTTTGAAATTCTTTTTCATTATTTAAAGACTTCTTAACTTTGATAACAACAATTTCGGGAACTTGCATTTTGTATAGAGTAAAATAGAGAGTTAAAATAGAGTAAAATAGAGTAGAGTAAAATAGATTAAAAGAGAGTGGTGGATATAATATATAATAATATTATAAATTATAAATGAAATTTGGGGGGAATTATTAATAAAATTGAAAAAAGTTATTCAATTTTTTATTTATTATAATTATATTTATATAAAAATAATCTTCTCTATAACAATATTAAAAATGCCTCGTTTCCTTCATCTAAAAACTATTAGTATAAATATTAAATATATCAAATCTATAAAAAAATTTGAAAATCAATATACAATCGATATGATGACAAATGGTTCTGACATACTTGGATTTAGTTTACAGGGTACAGGATTTATTACTAGCAGAGGAGTGTGGGAACAAATTACTATTTTCAAAAATGATCCACCCGCTAATCAGGATTTTGATATAATAACAAAATTTTTGGAAACAGGCGAGACGAATGACATTGTCCTTCCTAAATAAAACTGATATATTATATTGAAACCACCGTCTTTATTGCAGTAGATTTTGTATATTCATTTGTACTATCAACAATTGATGCCTTTAAATATTTCGCCAAAATTATATTTGATTCAAATATTTGTTCAGATTCCATTACGACAAACCAATTATATTTATTTCTTCTCAATAATTCATCTTCAGGAATATAAATACCATAAACATTTGTAGGTAAATCTAAATAATTTTCTTCCATCAAATCGTCGACCAAAATAGGTTTGCGATTACGTTTTTTTATTCCTATCATTTCGCCATTGACTAATTGAATTTGACCAGCATCTATTTTCGATATTAACCACTCATTACTTTCGCCTGTAAAATCGGATTCATTACTAAAATGGGGCGAATTATTTTTGGCCTTTAAGTATTTGACATATTCTTTGACAATTTCGCAATTTTTCACGGCACCACAGAAATATGAATCGGGGGTAAATAACATATTTGCTTGACGTTGTAAATTATTAAGATGACGATTTAATCTTTCACAGACAAACATTTTATTTTCATAAACACCAGATTCATATAATTCTTTCAAATTGCGAGTACACAAAAATGAATTGGGAACAACCATGCCACCATAATAATATACTAATTCCATTAGACCCACTTCGCGAATATGTGAACGCATTGGCTCGGCAACAGTCTTCAAATCGATTGACCAATTTGGAATAAGTTTACTAAATGTGTCGTCGTCAATTAGACAAATATTAAAATCGTCACCACAATGATTAATTAGGGTTTTTATTGTGAGATGAATATAGGGCTGATTTAAATCGACACTATCACGGGAATAAAAACTTTTCCACTTACGAGAATTGATTTCGTATTTTGTGTGAACCCACATTTTTGGTTTATTGTATCCATAAAGGGGGGAATCATTTAATAGATATTTTTTTATAAGCTCATATTCGTCACCCTGATTGGATAAACTGTCTTTGACTTTATTTGCAAAATATGAGGCGGCACAAATCACACTAAACCCAATAATATAATGAATAATTGTTTGTTTATTGAACATTTTATTTCGGTTAAATTACTATATATAATAAATATTATATTTTTTTGTTGCACATTGCCTATATATCGATAATTTATTATATAGAGAATTTATTATATAAAAATATATATAATAAATAAAAAATTACCATATGTTGCAAATGCATGAACATAGGGTTACAAAAACTAAATTTCCTTCTGTTTTTGGTTCAATTTCCGTGGAAACTTTGTTTCCATTTGCACCGATTTCATTCGTAACATTGTCGGTAGATACATTTGGAGAAACAACACCATGAACCGTTTGCAGACTATCATTGGATTCTTCTCTTGAAGAAGAAAAAGTTTCGTATAATTCTGATTTCATAATATATTATACGCCACAAATAAAAATAGTAATAATAACCATATACGAATCACATAAAATAAAAATAGAATAAATCACAGGCACCATTGATGGGCGGATTTATTATATGGAATTATAATACACATTATAATCAATATTATATTTCGATTCATTATACTTCATTTGAGAAGTATACATTATATTATTACTTTTACAAATGTGACGAACAATATTTACGAAAGAATTATATGTCATTTTGCGGGTAACGTAGAATTGCTTGGATAAATGATAATATCCCAACATTGTATTTGCGAATGATTCGTGAAGATTATAAAAACATAACTTGCGATAGGCATTTATATCGATGACGAAATATTTGTCGGTTTTTAGGCATATTTGTTCTAATAAATCAAATAATATATGATTGGGGACTTCTTTTCGAAATATTTGTTTTAGCATCAAAAATAAATAGGTACTTAGATTATTTTGAGAAAAATAAATATTAGAAATTTTTTTATTTTAGAGAAGAGATTTTAATTTCTCTAAATAGAGGATTGCATCCATTAATTCTTCTTGGGCATGTTGAATCCATTCTTTTGTGGATAAATCATTGCGGTCTAGAGTTGTACCATATTTTTGTTTGCCAAAATCGGCACGTTGCTTGAATTTATTTATGATGGAGAAAACAACACTGTCTGTATTTTCTTTGGAGATGAGAAGAGATTCCAGACTAGATGAAATTTGCGCGACGGATAGATGAGAAGATGATGCGGGAGGAGAATAGGGAGAAAGAAGTTGAGAAGATTCATGATGCTCAGACATTTTTAGAGAGAAGATAGAAAGAAATAATAATATATATATGGATTAAGAATTGCGAATTTTTATGTTGTTTCTTTGTGTAATAATATAATATGAAATTATGAAAGAATATTATGGAATTTTTATTTTAGTTTTATTGTTGGTAATATATTTTTTATTTTATGGTTATTTTTTCGGATTTAGAGAAGATAGCTACAATCCAATAATAATAGAACCACAATATGATTTAATTTCTGATATGGAAGAAATAAATAAAAAGGCAGTAATTCCTCTTGATATTTATCAGACATGGCACACAAAAGATTTACCTCCAAAAATGCGAGAATGTGTTGAAAAATTAAAAAGAGCAAATCCAGAATTTAGACATCATTTATATTATGATAATGACTGCCGAAATTTTATTAAGAGCAATTTTGATAATGATGTTTTGGATGCTTATGATAGATTAATTCCAGGTGCATATAAGGCAGATTTATGGAGATATTGTATATTATATAAAAAGGGAGGAATATATTTGGATATAAAATTCGAACCAGTTGATGATTTTAAATTTGCAGAATTGGTGGATAGAGAACATTTTGTTTTAGAACGCCCTTATTATGATAATACGAGTTTAGAAAATGAATTAAAATTAATAAATATGCCGGATTATTATAAGAAAATATATCCGCATATAAATACAGGATATTGGAAGAATAAAAAATTGGGTTTATATAATGCATTAATGATATGTAAACCAAATAATGAGGTTTTGTTTGAATGTATTCAAGAAATAATTCAAAATGTAAACAATAGAGAATATTGTTATAATTCTCTTTATCCTACCGGACCTGGATTATTGGGGGAAAAGTATTTTAATGGAGATATGTCAAAAATTAAAGAAATAGAATTATTTAATTCTTTTAAGGGAGATTGTATTATAACACGAGAAAAAGAGATTTTAAAAATGTATCGAGAATATAGGGTGGAACAAAAGAATATGTCAAAAGTAGAACATTATCATAAATTATGGGCAAAAAGAAAAATTTATAAATAATAAATTTATGGGGATATTTATATGAATGAAAAATACTAGAATATTTTATATTGTTTTTATAATTTTAATTTTAGTGAGTTTTATATTTTTATTTTTTCCAAACCTATTTTCAAACAAAAATGAAAAAGAAGGGTTTATTGAAAGAAACCCGGAAACTGGTGAATTTGATATAGAAGAGATACAAAAACGAGCAGTAATTCCTTTGGATATATATCAGACATGGCATACAAAAGATTTACCGCCAAAAATGAGAGAATGTGTAGAAAAATTAAAGAAAGCAAATCCAGAATTTACGCATCATCTTTATGATGAAAATGATTGTAGAGAATTTATTAAAAATAATTTTGATAGTGATGTATTAGAAGCATTTGATGGATTAATACCCTTATCTTATAAGTCAGATTTATGGAGATTTTGCGTTTTATATAAAAATGGAGGAATATATTTGGATATAAAATTTGAACCTGTTGGCGATTTTAAGTTTATAGAATTAGTTGATAAAGAATATTTTGTATTAGATAAACCATATGGTTATAGTATTAAAGTAAAAGATGAATTGGAATTAATAAATTCAAATAATTATTATGAAAATATATACAATAATATTGATAAAAATTTATGGAAAAATAAAGAAATTGGATTATATACCGCTTTAATTATATGCAATCCAAATAATCCAATTTTATTTAATTGTATTCAACAAATAGTAAAAAATGTTAAAAATAAATTTTATGGTCATAATTCTTTATATCCTACTGGTCCAGGATTATTAGGGGAAAAATATTTTAATGGAGATATGTCAAAAATTAAACGTTTAAATTTATTTTTTTCATTAAATGGTGGATATATTTTATCCAAAAAAAAAAAAATATTAAATACTTATTCCAATTATTACGGTAAAGAGCATGAAATATATGCTAAAATTAAACATTATCAAGAATTATGGAAAGAAAAACAAATTTATAAATAATTTATAAATTTCCAAATATTTTTTTTTTTATTATTTTCAATGAACCATATTGTTCCAAATATTAAACTTTTTGTTACTGCGGTTAAATAGTCAATATTTAAATTTATTTCTCTACATTTTTTTAAAAAATATGTTTTAATTTCATTTAAATATTCTTCATCTAAAACGCAATCATTTAAAACTAAATCATATCCTAATATACTTTGATACATTTTACCATAATCATAATAAATATCTCCATTTAAAGTTAATATATTATCTACTTGGCCTTTCATATCAATTAATTTATAATTATCATTATAATCTAATATTATGTTTGAAAACCAAAAATCGCCATGAATCACTCCAGAAATTTTTGGCGAATAATGTAGTTTTAAATCATTAATTATTAAATCATATATTTCTTTTGCATTTTCAAAATTATAATCATTTGTATTAAATCTATCTTCTAATTTTTTAAAATAATTATTATGAATATTTATATCAGAAATTGTTATGGGATAATTATAAGAGTGTATTTCATTCAAAATATTAAATAGAGAATCGATATGATTTTTATTTATAATTTTATTTTTATATAAAAAATACAAAGGAATTCCTTTAATTTCCGATATTTTTATTTCTATTTTATCTTCAATAATTTTATCTTCAAATAATTCTGGAAAATATTCTTTTAATTTTTCAGGCACTGAATTATAAAAATATAATTCGCCTTTTAATATTGAATAAGGACCAGTTTTTAATATATAATTATCATATTTTTTTACTGCATTATATTTATTATTTTTTATTTTATTATGAATATAATTTTCTTTTTTGCCAAAAAATCCAAAAGATGATATATCATTAAAATATGGATTAATTGCTCTATCATCAATATAAATATCAGCAATCGGTTTTCCGAATATTAATTCATCGTATTCTATATTAAATTTTTCCAAGGTGTCAATGGTAATAGACGCAATATCTTTTATTACTTTACCAACATTATTATTATGGGTTTTCATTCTTCTCGCAGTATGAATTATTATTTCATATCCTTCCTTTTTAAAAAAATGTAATAAATTAATCATTTCACATATAGGTTTAACAGATGAATAATCATTAGGAATTGTAGGATAAGTAACTAGAGTATTATCTAAATCAAAACAAATTCTTAATTTTTCTGTTTTATTATTTTTAACTAGATTTATATTAGATATAATTTCATCATATGAACCAATATGAATTGTATTTTTTATTTCTATAGGAAATATTTTAATATTATCTTTAATCATGTATTTATACAGTTGTGAAAAATAAAATTCTTTTTTTGTTTTAAAATTTTCATCCATTATTTTTTTTGCATAAAATATAAATGTTTTTAAATTTTTAAATCCATATATACCACAACAATATTCGTCGGAAATTTTTATTTTTTCTTCAATATCAACAACATTATTATTTTCAATTTTTATAAATGAATAATTTGTTTTAATATAATCTTTTCCGTAACCTATGAATGATAATAACTCATTTGAACTTTCATAAAAGTCAGATGTTAAATAATGAATATTATCGTTATCAATAAATACAATTTGCTCATCATCTGACCATATATTTAAATATGAATTTATTCCAACAAAGGCAGTTTCTACTGCGCCTCTTGTTAAATAATCTACTTCATAAAAATAAATATTTTTTGATTTAAATAAATTTATAACAATTTCCTTAAAATTGTATTGATTTAAAAATACATTATAAACAATATGTATTTCATCACTCGGTATATTTTTTATAGTATATTCAATCATATGTTTTCCATTAATATAATTTAAAGGTTTTGGCAAAGAATATTTACATCTTTCTCCAATTCCTCCACATAATAATATAAATTTCATAATATATATAATATATAATATAATATATACTATCAAATGAAAATTTTAAAAAAATATAAATATTTAATAATATTATTAATTTTAATTATTGCTGTACTTATAACTACCTTTATAAGTAAACCCATAAATAAAGGTTTAACAAATAAACCAAAAATAGCATTTTGCATTAGTGGACAAGTAAGAACAAATTCGTGTGTTTCTGATTATGATAAAGATACTTATATGGAGGATTCTTGGAATAAATATGTATTTAATGAAGATTTAAAAAATAATTATGATTACAATGTATTTATTTCATGTGATGATAAAATTAATATAAATAAAACAAAAGATTATTTTGGAAATCATTTAAAAAATATACATATAATAGATAATGATGGAAATGATACTGGTTATTATTTGAATGAAGTAAAAAATAAAACTCCTAATTTAGATTTAATAATAAATAATGATATTAATAATAACAATTTAAATAAAATGGAATTTCATAATTACTGCTTGCAACAATATAAAATATACGATTCTTTAAAATTATTGCAATCTTATAGTAATATACATGATTATACATATATAATAAAATTACGTTTTGATAATATAATAAAAAATAAATTTACTGATTATATTAATTATTTAAATAATAATAAAAAATTAGAATTATATTCTCATTGGGATATGATAGTGATAGGAAGACCAAAAATTATGGAACATTATTTTACTTTATTACCTAATTATGGAAAATATAATTTTACAAATCAACGCCATAATATGAAATATGGATTATATGGTGATTCGAATAAATATTATAATATAAAAAATATAATTAGCAACATAATTGCACCTGAACAACAAATTGCAGAACATATTTATAAATATTGTAATGATAATAATTTAGATATTGATGAAACTGTAAAAGAAATACCTTTGCAGTATCAATGTATTGTTAGAGAAAATGAATATAATTGTTTAAAAGAAAGATGTTATCAAATTAAAGATACAAATATTTATTGCATTTATCCTCCTTCGTCATGGAAAGAAAACAAAAAAAACGGTATATCGGAAATTACATTAGATGATATATCATAATAATATTTTCATCCAGCAACCAAACATTCAAACACCTTATTCGTAAATAATCCCAATTCTATAACATCCTCATGTATGCTATGGAATACCGTAATATATTTACATAAAATCGGTATTATTTTATATTTCTCATCCTCTGTAAATAAGTCTGTCGTCTTCACAAATGTGAAAAAATAATCCAATATATCTATCACCGAGTATCCATAATCATGTATTTCGTAAAGTACTCTCACCGAATTATACAAATCTCCCCTTCTTATATATTGCACATAAGATTCAAATATTTGAAACGATATATTCGAGCAAGATTTTTTACACAAATATAAATCTACTGGTTCATTCAAAATATACATCTTCTCCAAATTATTAATCAAACCTCGAATAGATGTTCCCGAAATAGCCAACAAATATTCTTTTGCCTCCTGGTCTATCTCGATTTTTTCTTCCCTAACAATCTTCTCCATAATTAATCGCAATTGTTCCTTTTCTGGAGGTGGAATATTTATTATATGAACTCTAGATTGCAAACTTTCAATTACTTTTTGTATATTTGTGCAAACTGAAATAAAATTCACGTTTCCCTTATATTTATCAATATAATTTCGAAAAACCTGCTGACTCTGTTCATTAATATTATCTATATCATCAATTACCACCATTTTTTTCTTACCAAAAATCGAGCAATGTGATTGGCAAAAAATCTTCATTTCATTTCTATAAAAATTTATTCCCTGTTCTTTCAAATTATTAATAAACATAATATTTGTTTCTGGAATATTGTCCGTTTTTTTGAGCTCATAATATTCACGAATGATGGCATAGAGAAGAGTTGTTTTTCCTGAACTTGGATGCCCAATTAATAATAAATTTAGGTCGTCTAGTCTGTGTAATATTTGCAAAATATTAATGAGTTCTTTATTTGAGGAAAATTCGCTAAATTCATTGATGAAATATGGTTTATATTTAGTGATAAAAGTTGTATTGAATGACATTTTTAATATTTTAATATATAAAATATAAATCTCGATATTTTTATATTTATTGATTCAAAGATTATATATTATAAAATATTTGTATAATATATATAATGCCCAGAAAAACACAGAAAAGAAGAACTCAAAAGAGAAGAACTCAAAAGAGAAGAACCCAAAAAAGACAAACAAGTAAGAGAAGATTACAATTAGGGGGAAAATTTAACGCACAACAAAATAAAGACTTACGTGATAAATTAAAAACTTTTAAATTTCTATCAAATAAAGATCGTAAACATTCTATGAAAAAATTAGGAGATATATCTCAACAATTTTCTTCTCCTAGTGATTTTCAACAATTACTGCATCAATTAGAGTATTATGATATAAATAAAGATCAAGATAAAGAAGTTCTTAGAAATGATTTTATAAAATGGATCAATGATATTTCAAACTCATTTGGTGAATTAGTTGAAACTGATAGCGATAGTGATGAAGATGATTAAAGATTAAAGGTTAAATGTTAATCTTTATATTATGCTATCTGGTTTTACTGCTATTTTATATTTTTTTACACAAAAATTTATTGTTGCCGATAATAAAAATATAAAAAATATTCCTCCAATTATAGAGTATAATACATCAGAAGATTCTTCATCATTTTTCTGAATATGTGTATTATTTTGGGATTGCATATAATAAATATATAATATATTTATTATATTCTGTTTAGTTTTTATGTGATTTTCTATACATATAAACTTTGATTCATCATAATATATTTTAAAATTAATCTATCTATCTGTGTCAATTTATGTAATAAATCCACTTCTCCCAACTTCTCACAAACTATCACTAATTCATTTGTTATAACTGAAATTTTGAGAATTGCTTTTGTAAAGTCTCCCACAGAAATTTCCTTATTTAACAATTGCCCGTTAATTATCATTTTACATTCTTCTTCATTCATACATTTACACCACGCCATAACTTCATCTGTAATATCATACATTAATGGCATATCATAATTAATTCCTGTTCTCATATCGCGTTCTAATTCAATGCGATCATATTTCGCATACATTTGCGGTAATAATTTTATTTTAGATTCTAAAAATGGGTCTGTATCAATGGGTTCACATCTTTTGGCATCTTTTTGAACTTTAATATCTGTAAAACAGGAAAATAAACCGACCAATTGTTCTGATGTAAATTCACGGAAATAATCCCACTGTTCCATCATATCAGCCACAACCAAAGGATGCACTTCAGCAACATTTGCCGAAATTATTCCTCTGCGAGTAAGGGAGTATTCTTTCGAGGTCGGTTCCAGAACCGACTCAGGAGCCGACGTCGGCTCCGCCTTCTCAATAAATCTCTCTTCTTCCAACATAGAACACAATTTTCCTATTTGAGAAACAATAAAATTTTCCAAATATTTCAAATTTTCCTGTTCTTTTTCTAGTCGGCTTTCGCAATTAAGCATTTCCGCATATAATTTGGCATCTAATAGAACAGCTGGATGAGAAGATAGCAATTTTCGGCGTTCGGTTTCCAATGCTTTTCTCTGTTTATTAATAGATTTTGGATATGAACATTCTATGTTTAAAAATGCATCAATTGCATCCATATCTGTTGTTAATCCACTAACAATTTCGCGTTTTCTTTCCAACTCTTTTTCCAATTTGGAAATTTCCAATTTTGTATGAGCAATAGATTTATGTATTTCATCAAATATCATACTTCGTTTTACAAAATTGCACATATCTGCCACACTGGCATTCTGCTTTAACATATTTAAAACCACTGAATATGAAATATGAAATTTTGACACCAATTTTTGGGGTGTTCCACATAAAATATCCTTATATTCATTTGCAGTTGGAAAAGTGAATAAATTATTCATATGTATAACATGTCCTATGGTATCAATTCCACGACGACCTGCTCGACCCGCCATTTGAGTATATTCATGTGATAATAAAAAACGTTCTCCTGACCCATCATATTTTGTTAAACCAGTAAAAATCGCGGTTTTAATTGGACAGTCTAACCCAATTGCAAAAGATTCTGTAGCAAACAATAATTTTATATATTTTTTGGAAATAAATAATTCTACAATTTCTCGCAAAACTGGAATCATTCCAGAATGATGAATTCCAACTCCTTTTTCGAGAAGAGAAATCAATTGGTGATATTCAGGAAGATTCAAATATTCTTTATAGTTTGGCAATCGGCGAATAATTTGGTCAGCTTCTCGCTTAATCGTATAAGGAACTTTACTGTCAAACTCCAAAATAGATGTTGTAATTTCTCTTGCACATCGTTCCACATTTTTTCTGGAAAAAACGAAGGCAATTGCTGGAAGCATTTCACGATCTCTTAAAAATGTGGCTAGATTGTTTAAAATTGCGGGTCGACGTAACATTACATTTTTGCGATGAAAAACATCCATAACAAATTTCATTTCTTTGTATCCAGATTCTTGAAATCGTCCATGTTCTGTTTGAAGAGTTATTAATTTATTTGTTGAATCTCGAATTTGTTTTTCTAATACTTTGTCTTTTAATCCCTTATAAACAAAATCGGTTGCAGTGATGTAGCCATAATGAGTAAGAGGAACAACACGTTTATTTGTAGATGCCAAATAAACCTGTTTATCACTATCTTCTCTCTCGCACCATTTTGCGAATTTTTCTGGGGAATCAATCGTAGCAGAAAGCATAACCATTTGAACATGTTTTGGAAGCATTAAAATTGTTTGTTCCCAAGCTTGACCTCTATGTGCATCATTGATATAGTGAACTTCGTCAAAAACAACACATGCCAATTCGTCATCTAAATCAATTTGAAATTCTAGAGAACAGGATAAATCGGATTTTTTCTCACCCAGATGATTAAATAAATAATTCATCAAAATTTCGGTGGTCATAATGATAACATCCGCATTCGGATTTAATTTAATATCACCTGTCATTAAACCGAAGGAAATATTGGGATATTTATTTGTAAATTCATAGAATTTTTGATTTGAGAGAGCCTTTATTGGAGAAGTATAGACAACTTTTTTCCCCTTTTCAACAAAAAATTGGATGGCAAATTCTGCGGGAAGAGTTTTTCCTGAACCCGTGTGTGCAGTTACTAGAGTATGATGACCTTCAACAATTGCTTCAATTGCATATTTTTGAAAATCACTTAGAGGAAATTTGAAAGATTCAAAATAGGAATTATATTGAGAATCCTGAGGATATTTTTCTGTACAAATTTTTACCATTTGTAATTTATTTGATCTTTTATGTTTTTAATTATGGGTATTGAGAAGATTTTATAAATATAATAGAAATTTATATTTATATCATTTATACATAATAAAATTGAAACTAAATTATATTTTTTTAATATTATAAATACAAATATAAGATGTTGAAATTTAATATTGAAGAATATTTGGATTCATTACCAGAATATATAAGTGAAATAGATGTATCATATAATCGTTTAACATATTTACCCGATTTATCAAGATTTAAAAATTTACAAATATTAGATTGTTCAGATAATAATTTAACATCATTGCCAAAATTAAATGAAAAATTACAAATATTAAAATGTTATAATAATCAAATAATATCATTACCAGAATTAAATGAAAATTTAGAATATTTACGTTGTTCTAATAATAATTTGTCATTATTACCAAAATTAAATAAAAATTTACAAAAGTTATGGTGTTCTATTAATAAATTAACATTATTGCCAAAATTAAATGAAAATTTGAATACATTAGGTTGTTCATTCAATAATTTAATTATATTACCAGAATTAAATGAAAATTTAAAAATGTTATTTAGTTCTGGTAATAAATTACCTAACATATTAAATATAGATACTACTGAATTAACAAATATAGAAAGAAATACTATAAATCGTTTTATAAAATGTAAATATCGTATAATGTGTTTAAAATATAAAAATCATTTTCGTAGGTGGTTATGGGAACGAGTAAGGCTTCCTAAAATAGAGAAACAATATCTTCCAAATAATCTATTAGAAATACTCAATAATATGAAAAATGAAAATGATGAAGAAGAATTTATAAAAGTGGTTGAAACTTGGTAAACAATATAAAGATAACTATATTATTTATAGTAGTCATAAATAATATAAAAATTCATTTATAAAATTGAATTAAAATCATCAATAAAAATAAGATAAAGATATGTCATTATTATTAATAATATCAAAAATAAAATGTCTACTCAATCTATAACAAATCCTGATTTATTTCGCGAAAATATTTGTAAAAAATTAACGGCCATAATTGGCGATGAAATAATTGCAATAAATGTAGAAAAAAGTATTTTTAATTTCACAATTAATGAAGCAAAAATGAAAAAATTAGTTAGAAAATGGGAATCTAAAGAATTTTCATCAATTTATATTGATAGACTAAGAAGTATTTATATTAATTTAAAAAATTCGGAATTTTTATTACAAATAAAAAACAAGGAAATTTCACCTCAGCAATTAGCAAAAATGACACATCAAGAATTTAATCCAGAACATTGGAAAGAATTAATTGAAAGGAAAATTAAAAGAGATTCTTCAAAACTGACAAATAATATTGAGGCATCAACCGATATGTATACTTGTAAAAAATGTAAATCTAAACGTTGTAGTTATTTTGAATTGCAGACTCGTAGTGCTGATGAACCTACTACAGTATTTGTTACTTGCTTAGATTGTGGAAAACATTGGAAAACATAAACTATTTATATTTATATATTTATTGTTTATTTGTATATATTGTATATTGTTTATTTTTTTATAAAAATCATAAAACTATTCATAAAATTGAATTGCATTTTTTATTTATATTTATATTTCCCCCCACCATATCCTTATAATATAAATAATTATTAATAATAATTATTTATTCCT
>JACCDH011507894.1_pt1 | contig 19351 bp, 18 predicted proteins | sample 7442481 | NCBI WGS metagenome assembly JACCDH01 (sample SAMN15323433, study PRJNA562643) | freshwater metagenome | isolation source: river surface water | place: USA:Blue River Watershed | collected 2017-08-15 | reverse complement strand
GACGCCCTGCTCGGCCTGCTCGATCAGGGTGTCCCGGAAGATTTCCCAGGTCAGGTCCTCTGCCTTGCCATTGACCTTCTCGAGTGCCTGATAGATAGGCACGGTGCCGATCGGCACCGGCGAATTACGGATGATCCACTCGCGCGTTTCATGAATATGCTTGCCGGTCGACAGGTCCATCACGGTGTCGCCGCCCCAGCGGATCGCCCAGGTCATTTTTTCGACTTCTTCGCCGATCGACGAGGTCACGGCTGAGTTACCGATATTGGCGTTGATCTTCACGAGGAAGTTGCGGCCGATGATCATCGGCTCGGATTCCGGGTGGTTGATGTTGGCCGGGATGATGGCGCGGCCGCGCGCGACTTCATCGCGCACGAACTCGGGCGTGATCTCGGCAGGGATGGTGGCGCCGAATGCCTGGCCAGGATGCTGGCGGCCCACCAGCTCGGCCAGCTTGGCACCGTTCGGGCCGGATGTCTTGAGACTCTCGATGTATTCCTTGCGGCGCAGGTTCTCGCGGATGGCAATGTATTCCATCTCCGGCGTGACGATACCCTGGCGCGCATAGTGCATCTGCGTGACGTTCTTGCCGGCCTGGGCGCGGCGTGGCTTGCGGTGCAGGTTGAAGCGCAGCTCGGCCAGCTTGGGGTCGTTCAGCCGCTCGATGCCGTAGGCCGAGGTCGGGCCGGCCAGTTCTTCGGTGTCGTTGCGCTCTGCAATCCAGCCCGCGCGTAGCGGTGCAAGGCCGGAACGAATGTCGATCCGCGCCGTTGGGTCGGTATAAGGACCGGAGGTGTCATAGACAAAGACCGGCGGATTCTTCTCGGCACCGAAAGATGCGGGCGTATCGCTCTGGCTGATCTCGCGCATTGGCACACGAAGGTCAGGCCGTGAACCCTCGACATAGATCTTGCGGGAATTCGGTAGCGGCTGGATGGCCGCCTCATCTACCGTGGCAGTAGCGGCAAGGAATTGCGGATTGGCGTTCATGGTCTTCCTTTGCTCTAAACAGCGAAGGAAGCGGGCGAAGAAGGGAGAGGTTGGTGCCCCGGACGTCGCTTCCCTACGCTGGCATTATCCAGATCAGGTTGGGGAGAACTTCGGCCCGAAAAAATCAGCCCTGAAGTGCTCCACTTGAGGGTATTTCTCACCCGGACTAGCCGGGACCCCTAGCGGTCGGGCTGCAACAGACAACCCGCAACGCGCATTATAGCGCCTGACCAACCGTCAGCGCTCGATGACATTGGAACGTACGCGCTCGTCGCGGAAGATCGCATGGTCAGCCGGTATCGGATTGCCGGACAGATTGATCCTTTGCAAATGCTGGTTATGCCGCAGACCCTTGGCGAGCTGGCTGGCAGCGTCGCCGTCCAGCCCGCAAATTGACAGGTCCAGTTCGATCAGGCGGGACTCGCTCCGCAGGTATCGCGCGAGTTCCGTGACACCCCACAATGAACGTCGGCCATCATTGATACGCAAACACAAGGGATTGGAGGACAGGTCAAGGCGCTCTAGCGTACGGTTCCTGCTTACCACCAGGGTGGCCAGGTCGTGTGAATCAAGGCCGTTCATGCGCAGGCATAGCTCGCGCAGCGCCGGTGTCGTTGCCAGCAGCACACCGAGGCGAATCACGAGACGATCGCGGTCGCTGTGAGCGACTTGCTCAGGCGGCCTCGCTTCGCTGACCTCGGCACTACGGCTGTAGCGGTTCAGGTCGAGCCGGTCGAGGCCAGTCAAAGCGTCGCCATGGCGTGCCAATTGCTTGAGCAGCGGGTTGATCACGGATCCCAGTGGCTGATCATGGCAGACCAGAGAAAACACAGGCATTACAGACTGCTCGCGCGCAACCCGCGCCAGTTCCCTGCCCAGTGCCATCACCAGAGCGGGCGCCTCGGCGTCAACCACGGCGCGCAGCCAGGCCTTGCGGGTCATGCCTGATTGGTAGCGGGTCGCTGCCCCTTCACGCAAATTCCTCACTCGGCTATTCGACAGATCGATGCAGAGTTGCTTGTCTTTGCCACCGACCAGTAGCGCAGTTGCTACCGCACTGCGCGCACCTATCGTCTGATCAAGCGCCTGCCAGTTGTAACTGAGGTCGACCAAAATTTCGGGATGCCTCGCCATCAGGCGGGCGACATGGCGCCGCAATGACTTCCGGTCATCAATCCTGTTCTCGACGATCTCGTCGCTCGCGACGCTCTCAACCCGGTATTCGGACTTCCGGCCGCGCCGCACCGAATAGGTACGAACGATCAGCGACGGGACCGACGAGCGCTTCTCTGACGCACGCTCGGCCCTCATCGGCAAGGTGGCACGCCACCCCTGCTTAAGCAGCGCGAGTTGATTCTCAGGCTGGTGGGTGCTCTCCGGTGGCTCCGCCCCGATGGCTGACATGGCAGGGCGCGCGTCGTTTTTCTGCTCGCCTCGCCCCCCCGAAGCCTCACTGCTACTGCTGACGACGCTGGAATCGACGGAATCGATACGCTCGGATGAATCATCATCTCTTTGCGTCCGCGGTCGGTTAACAGAGATACCCCGATCCGCCACCACACTACTACTCATGCCCACTCCTTGTTATTCATCAGACAAAATGACGCTGTGTGCGTATGGGTGGAGGAAAGTTCTGACCTGATCGCGGCGTTCAATATCCGGCTCTGCGCAGTCAAGGCCTGCGGGCGGCGCTTATAATGCAGGGTTTCGCAAAACCACCCTTTTTCCTCTAAAAATCATGGAACTGGCCAAGGCCTTCGAACCCGCAGACATCGAACAATACTGGCGCGCAGAATGGGAGCGCCGTGGTTATTTCACGGCCACGCTGGACGAGGGCAAGCCTTCTTTCTGCATACAGCTGCCACCGCCGAACGTCACTGGCACGCTGCACATGGGCCATGCGTTCAACCAGACCATCATGGATGGCCTGACACGCTACTACCGCATGCGCGGCCACAACACTGCATGGGTACCCGGCACCGACCATGCGGGGATTGCGACGCAGATCGTGGTCGAGCGCCAGCTGGATGCGCAGAAGATCTCGCGCCATGACCTGGGTCGCGATAAGTTCCTGGAAAAAGTCTGGCAATGGAAAGAGCACTCCGGCTCGACCATCACCGGGCAGATGCGCCGCATGGGCGCGTCCACCGACTGGAGCCGCGAATACTTCACGATGGACCCGAAGATGTCCAAGGCCGTCACTGAAGTCTTCGTGCGACTGTATGAACAGGGCCTGATTTATCGTGGCAAGCGGCTGGTGAACTGGGACCCGGTGCTGGGCACGGCCGTGTCCGACCTCGAGGTAGTGTCGGAGGAAGAGGACGGCAGCATGTGGCATATCCGCTATCCGTTCGTCGATGGCAGCGGCCACCTGACCGTCGCGACCACGCGTCCTGAGACCCTGCTGGGTGATGTCGCTGTCGCAGTCGATCCGACGGACGAGCGCTATGCACATCTGGTTGGCAAACTGCTGAAGCTGCCGCTGACGGACCGCGAGATCCCGGTGATCGCCGACAGCTATGTGGACAAGGCTTTCGGCACTGGCTGCGTGAAGATCACGCCGGCACATGACTTCAATGATTACGCCGTCGGTCAGCGTCACAACCTTGCGCAGATCAGTATCTTCACGCTAGATGCGAAGATCAATGACAACGCGCCGGCCGCCTATCAAGGCATGGATCGCTTTGCGGCGCGCAAGCAGATTGTCGCCGACCTTGATGCTCAGGGCTTGCTGGAGCTGGTCAAGCCGCACAAGCTGATGGTGCCGCGTGGCGACCGTACCGGCGTCGTCATCGAGCCGATGCTCACCGATCAATGGTTCGTCGCGATGAGCAAGCCCGCGCCTGAGGGCACGCATCATCCCGGCAAATCGATCGCCGAGGTCGCACTGGCCAAGGTCGCCAATGGCGAGATCAAGTTCGTGCCCGAGAACTGGAGCACCACTTACAACCAGTGGCTGAACAACATTCAGGACTGGTGCATTTCGCGCCAGCTTTGGTGGGGCCATCAGATACCGGCCTGGTATGACGCTGACGGTCATATCTATGTCGCGCGCAATGAAGACGATGCCAAGGCACAGGCGCAAGCGGCCGGCCGCAGCACCGAGCTCAAGCGCGACGATGACGTGCTCGATACCTGGTTTTCGTCAGCGCTGGTGCCGTTCTCGGCGCTCGGCTGGCCGGAGGAGACGCCGGACCTGAAGCTGTTCCTGCCGTCGTCGGTGCTGGTAACGGGCTTTGACATCATCTTCTTCTGGGTCGCACGGATGGTGATGATGACTTGCCACTTCACTGGCAAGGTACCGTTCGAGACCGTGTACGTGCACGGCCTGGTACGCGATGCACAGGGCCAGAAGATGTCCAAGTCCAAGGGCAATACGCTGGATCCGATCGATCTGATCGACGGCATTGATGTCGAGGCGCTGGTGGCCAAGCGTACTGCCGGCCTGATGAACCCGAAACAGGCCGACAGCATCGCCAAGGCTACACGCAAGGAATTCGCTCAGGGCATTGCCGCCTATGGCACGGATGCGCTGCGCTTCACGATGGCCAGCTATGCATCGCTGGGTCGCAACATCAACTTCGATCTCAGCCGCTGCGAGGGCTACCGCAACTTCTGCAACAAGCTATGGAATGCCACCCGCTTCGTGCTGATGAATACCGAAGGCAAGGACTGCGGGCTGGAAGAGCACGGCGCCGAAGCTTGCGCCACCGGCAGCTATCTTGATTTCTCGCAGGCTGACCGCTGGATCGTGTCACTGCTGCAGCGTACCGAGGCCGAGGTCGAGAAAGGCTTTGCCGAGTACCGCTTCGACAACATCGCCTCAGCGATCTACAAGTTCATCTGGGATGAGTACTGCGACTGGTATCTCGAAGTTGCGAAGGTGCAGATACAGAACGGCACTGAAGCCCAGCAGCGCGCGACCCGCCGTACCCTGCTGCGCGTGCTGGAGACCGTGCTGCGCCTGGCGCACCCGATCATCCCCTTTGTCACCGAGCAGCTGTGGCAGACGGTGGCGCCGCTGTCAGGCCGCAAGCTCGACCCGGTCGGCGATTCGATCATGCGCCAGGCCTATCCTGAGCCGAATCTCAAGAAGCTCGACGACAAGGCCGAAGACTGGATGGATGAACTGAAGGCACTGACCGATGCCTGCCGCAACCTGCGCGGCGAGATGCAATTGTCACCAGCGCAGAAGGTGCCGCTGGTGCTGGAAGGCGCCGACCATGCGCGGCTGCAGGGCTTTGCGCCCTATCTGCAATCGCTGGCCAAGCTATCCGAGGTGCAGGTGGTCGAGACGCTGCCGGAATCGCCGGCGCCAGTGTCAGTGGTCGGCAGCACGCGGCTGATGCTGAAGGTGGAGATCGATATCGCCGCCGAGCGTGAACGCCTCGGCAAGGAAGCGGCGCGCCTCGAAGGCGAGATCGCGAAAGCAAACACAAAACTGTCGAACGAGAGCTTTGTCGCCCGCGCGCCGGCGCAAGTGGTCGCACAGGAGCGTGAGCGTATCGCGAGCTTCAGCGCCACGCTGGAGAAGCTCCGCGAGCAGTTGGCCAAGCTGAAGTAAGATTTGCCGGCATGGCCGCTAAGCAGTGGTCATGCCGGTGTACGCGCGCGCGGCACCGGTCGAAAATAACAACGACGATGACCGGAGGAGATACATGTTTCGCAACCTGCTCGGCAGCCTGCTGCTGACCTGCCTGACCCTGATTGCCTGTACCGGCGCTGTCCGTGCCAACGAGGCCACCCCCGTGGGTCTGTGGCGCACCATTGACGACAAGACCGGTGAGGAAAAGTCGCTGGTGCGCATCACCGAGATCAACGGCGAATTGCGCGGCTCGATAGAAAAGCTGATCCGCAAACCGAGTGAAGACCCGAACCCGGTCTGCGACAAGTGCAGCGGTGACAAGAAGAACAAGCCCGTGATCGGCATGATGATCATGAACGGCCTGAAACGCGATGGCAAGGAATGGGCCGGCGGCGAAATCCTCGACCCGAACAACGGCAAGACTTACAAGTGCAAGATGTCGGTCGACGAGAGCGGCAAAAAGTTGAGTGTGCGCGGCTTTATCGGTGTGTCGCTGCTGGGGCGAACGCAGGTGTGGCTGCGGGAGGAATAAGCGATACCAGCGTCGCCAACAAGTCAGCTCTGACCTGCAGGCTGATCCCACAAATCGCCGGTCGGACTGGTGCGCGGCGCGGCAACGCCAAAGTGCCGATAGGCCAGCGGCGTGGCAATCCGACCGCGCGGTGTGCGCTGCAGATAGCCCTGCTGTATCAGGTAGGGCTCCAGCACGTCTTCAATCGTGTCGCGCTCTTCGCCGATGGCTGCAGCGAGGTTGTCGAGGCCGACCGGGCCGCCGCCGAACTTGAACAGCACCGCTTCCAGCAACTTGCGATCCATCAGGTCGAAGCCAACCGGATCCACATCCAGCATCTTCAGCGCCGAGTCCGCAATCTCTTTCGTGATCTGTCCGTTGCTTTTGACCTCGGCGAAGTCGCGCACGCGGCGCAGCAGGCGGTTCGCGATACGCGGCGTGCCGCGGCTGCGGCGCGCGATCTCGAGTGCGCCATCGTCGACGATGGGTGCATTCAATAGTGCCGCGCTGCGGGTGACGATGCGCGCCAGCTCGTCGGGCGTATAGAACTCGAGCCGCGCGACGATGCCGAAGCGATCTCGCAGGGGATTGGTCAGCATGCCGGCGCGCGTAGTCGCGCCGACCAACGTGAACGGCTGCAAGTCGAGCCGCACCGAGCGTGCAGCCGGGCCTTCGCCGATCATGATGTCGATCTGGTAATCCTCGAGTGCCGGGTAGAGGATTTCTTCGACCACCGGCGACAGACGATGTATCTCATCAATGAACAGCACGTCGTTGGCCTCGAGATTGGTCAGCAGCGACGCGAGATCGCCTGCGCGCTCGAGCACCGGGCCAGAAGTCTGGCGCAGGTTGACGCCCATTTCGCGCGCGATGATGTGCGCGAGCGTGGTCTTGCCCAGACCCGGCGGGCCGAACAGCAGTGTGTGATCCAGCGCCTCGCCGCGCTTGCGGGCAGCCTGAATGAAGATCTCGAGCTGGCCGCGCGCTTTTTCCTGGCCGATGTACTCGTCGAGATTGTGCGGCCGCAGCGCGCGCTCGATCGCCTCCTCGTTCGGCGATGCGGGCGTGGCCGCAATGATGCGCTGCTCGCGGAAATCGTCGGTCTGTATGCTCATGGCTGCATTTTATCGCGCGCAGGCCTCAGGATTTGGACAGCGCCTTGAGCGCATGGCGTATGCCATCGGACACCGAGCTGCCGGCAGGCACCTGCTTGATCGCCAGCATCGCTTCCTTGTCCGAATAGCCAAGCGCAAGCAATGCATTGAGCACGTCATTGCTGGTGTCGGCAACAGCACCGGGCACATTGCCCAGATCGGCACCGACCTTGCCTTTGAGCTCAAGCAGTAGCCGCTCGGCCGTTTTCTTGCCGATACCCGGCACCTTGGTCAGCCGCCCGGCTTCCTGCAGCGTGACGGCCTGCGCCAGATCAGCAACCGACATGCCGGAGAGGATGGCCAGCGCAGTGCGTGCGCCGATGCCGCTGATCTTGATGAGCTGACGGAACAGCTCGCGCTCTTGCACAGTGCCAAAACCGTAGAGCAGCTGCGCATCCTCCCGCACGACCATGTGAGTCAGCAGCGTCACCTTGTCACCGGTATGCGGCAAATTATAGAAGGTACTCATCGGCACACTCACTTCATAGCCGACGCCATTGCAATCAACCAGCAGTTGCGCGGGATTCTTGTCGAACAGGATGCCAGACAGACGGCCAATCATGGGGGGTTCCGGGTGAGTGGGAAAGTGCGAGGATGATAGCGCAGCAGGGGGCTATCCAATGATTCGCCCGCCACGCATTCGCAGTCCGCGCTGCCCGAGTTCTGGTGCCAGCCTGCCCAGGGCTGCGACTGCGGCGCCGCTATGTGCATGGCAGATAGCCACTCCCAGCGCATCGGCCGCATCGGTACCGGGCAGGCCCTCGAGCTTTAGCAGATGCTGCACCATCGCCTGCACCTGCGATTTCTGCGCCCGCCCCTGCCCGACCACGGCCTTCTTGACCTGTAACGCCGTATATTCAGCGACCGGCAGGCTGGCATTGACCAGCCCGCAAATGGCCGCACCGCGCGCCTGCCCGAGCAGCAGCGTGGATTGCGGGTTCACGTTGGAGAAAACGATTTCGATGGCGGCGCAATCAGGCTGATAGGTGCGCGCTATCTCTCCGACGCCATCGAGGATGACCTTCAGCCGCGACGGCAGGTCGCCATCCGGGATGCGGATGGTGCCGGAGGCGACGTACTGCAGCCGATTGCCCTCCTTGTGGATCACGCCAAAACCAGTGATCCGCAGGCCGGGGTCGATGCCGAGGATTTTCATGCGCGCATTATGACAGCAGCGCAGGGTACAGATCGTTCCAGTAGGGATTACCAGATTCGATTAATTGAATCTTCAAGGAACCTTGCCAGCTCTTCAGCTGCTTTTCACGCTGTATGGCGGAGATGATCGAATCTGTCGCCTCGTACCAGACCAACTGGTGCACCTGGTGCCTTGCCGTGAATCCTGGAACCAAATCGGCTTTATGCTCGCAGACCCTTCGCGGCAGGTCGTTCGTAACACCGATGTAAATCGTACCGTTCCGTCTACTCGCCATCATGTAGACGTAAGGCATGTTGGCTCAACGACGCTGGGCCCCGGCGTTCGCCGGGGCGACGTTACTTTGGCGTCGGCCACAATCGCCGTCATCCCGGCGAATGCCGGGATCCAGTGTCGTTACAGACGAATCCATCAGTGACGGAAATGACGGGTGCCGGTGAGTGCCATCACGATGCCGTGCTCGTCAGCGGCATCGATCACTTCCTGATCGCGCATCGAGCCGCCCGGTTGGATGACAGCAGTCGCCCCGGCCGCGACCACTACATCGAGGCCATCACGGAACGGGAAGAATGCATCCGAAGCGACTGCCGAGCCGGCTAATTGCAGGCCCGCGTTCTGTGCCTTGATGGAGGCAATACGCGCGGAATCCACCCGGCTCATCTGGCCGGCGCCGACGCCCAGCGTCATGCCGTTACCGCAGAAAACGATGGCATTCGACTTGACGAACTTGGCCACGCGCCAGGCAAACATCATGTCGTCCAGTTCCTTCGGCGTTGGCTGCTTCTTGCTGACGATGGTCAGTTCAGCCGCTTGCACATTCCTCGCATCCGGCGATTGCAGCAGCAAGCCACCACCGACGCGCTTGATGTCGTAGGCATTGGCAGCACTGCCCAGCGGTATCTCGAGCAGGCGCACGTTCTGCTTGGACTCGAAGAGCTTGCGCGCATCGGCTGTGAAGGAAGGAGCGATCAGCACTTCCACAAACTGCTTGGCAACTGCCTCGGCCGCCATGGCGTCGAGTTCGCAGTTGAACGCGATGATGCCGCCGAAGGCCGAGGTAGGATCGGTCTGGAATGCCTTCGCATAAGCTTCCGCTGCGTTCGCACCGACGGCCACGCCGCAGGGATTTGCATGCTTGATGATCACGCAGGCGGCGCCAGCCAAGGTCTTCACGCATTCCCATGCGGCGTCGGCGTCGGCGATATTGTTGTAGGAGAGTTCTTTGCCCTGCAGCTGATGGTAGTTGGCTAGCGCGCCATCAATCGCGACGGTATCGCGATAGAACGCTGCTGACTGATGCGGGTTCTCGCCGTAGCGCATGTCCTGTACTTTCTCGTAATGCAGATTCAGCGTTTCCGGATAGGCGCTTCGGGTGGCGTGCTGGCGGTCGCTGCCGAGTGAGCTCAGATAATTGGTGATGGCGCCGTCATATTGTGCAGTGTGCGCGAAGACTTTCTTGGCCAATGCGAAGCGAGTCTCGTAAGCGACTTCGCCATTCGCGGCGCGCATTTCATCGAGCACGCTGACGTAATCGGCGGGGTCGCAGATCACGACCACGTCCTTGTGGTTCTTGGCCGACGAACGCAGCATGGCCGGACCGCCGATGTCGATATTTTCGATTGCATCTTCCAGCGAGCACTGATCTTTGGCCACCGTCTGCTGGAACGGGTAGAGGTTGACCACGACCATGTCGATGATCGGGATCTGGTGCTGACCAAGTGCTGCCATGTGCTCAGGGAAGTCGCGGCGCGCGAGTATGCCGCCATGGACTTTCGGATGCAAGGTCTTGACGCGACCATCGAGCATCTCGGGGAAACCCGTGTAATCAGCTACCTCCGTGACCTGCAGCCCGTTATCGGCCAACAACTTGGCGGTACCACCCGTCGACAATAACTTGACATTCATGGCCGCGAGCGCGCGGGCGAATTCGAGCACACCGGTCTTGTCGGAGACCGAGATCAGCGCTTGTTTGATCATGGCGATTTAACGGTGAAGTAGGAGATGATCGGGGCGAGCGTCAGAAGGCGATCAAGAGAGACGCTCGCTCAGAGCAGACCGTGCTGCTGCAGTTTCTTGCGCAGCGTATTGCGATTTATACCGAGCATTTCTGCTGCGTGAGACTGGTTGCCGGAGGCGCGCGCCATGACGGCCTCCAGGATAGGCTTCTCGACAGTGAATACCACCATGTCATAGACATTGGTCGGCTCCAGCTCCCCCAGGTCGCGAAAGTATTTTTCAAGACTTTTGCGTACGACGTCCTGGATGTTGTCTTTGCTCATTGCGAATCTTTTGAGGAGAAAAATTGGCAGAATACGGTGATCACGCTGCCATCAGATCGGTGGCGGGAGCATATTGTAACCGCTCGCCATACGCCAACTGCGATTCGAAAAATACGTCGACGGCAGCGAGCTGAGTATCGCAATCCTCGATGCGGTTCATCTGCTGACGGAAGTCCTCGCCACCTGCAAGATCGCGCACATACCATCCAATATGTTTGCGTGCAGTACGCACGCCGAGATAATCGCCGTAGAACGCATAGTGAGAACGCAGATGATGCTGCATCAGCTGCCGCACTTCGCTTACCAGCGGCGAGGGCAGCAGCGCGCCGGTACGCAGGTAATGATCGATCTCGCGAAAGATCCATGGCCTGCCCTGTGCGGCACGCCCGACCATGACCGCATCAGCGCCGGTCCGGGCCAGTACGTACTTCGCTTTCTGCGGGCTGTTGATGTCGCCATTCGCAACCACCGGTATGCGGGCTTGCGCCTTGACGGCGGCAATGGTGTCGTACTCGGCCTCGCCCTGATAGCCATCGGCGCGCGTGCGGCCGTGCAAGGTCAGCATGGCGATGCCGGCATCCTCGGCAATACGGGCGATGGTCAGCGCGTTCTTGTGCTGGCGATCCCAGCCAGTGCGAAATTTCAGCGTGACCGGCACATCGACCGCCTTGACGACCGCCTGCAGCAACGAGGCCACCAGCGGCTCGTCACGCAACAGCGCCGAGCCGCACCAGTTGTTGCACACCTTCTTGACCGGGCAACCCATGTTGATGTCGATGATCTGTGCGCCGCGCTCGACATTGAAGCGCGCTGCTTCGGCCAGCAGTTGCGGATCGGCGCCGGCAATCTGCACCGCCTTGGGCTCCATCTCGCCATCATGATTGATGCGGCGTGTGGTCTTTTCGCTGGCCCAGACACGCGGATTGGATGCGGCCATCTCCGACACCGCATAGCCGGCCCCCAGTTCCTTGCAAAGTTGCCGGAACGGACGGTCGGTCACGCCTGCCATGGGCGCGACGAACACGTTGTTGCGAAGTTGGTAGGGTCCTAGCTGCATTCGATTAGCGGGGGCTCATGGGCACTGGGCGGGGTGCGTATTGTATACGCTTTGCTGCTTAAAAATTAGTCAATTCTGAGCTGGCACGACAGCGCCGGCATCACGCCGCAGGATGCGAGCGATCTATCTCGTCCAGGCCAGCGGCTTCAAGATGGCTGGCATCGGCCCAGTGCAGCACGCTGAAGCGCTGCCCGTCCCACTGCAATCGGTTGATAGCAGCGTTGAGAATGCCGAAATTGCGCTCGGCCTCGACGGGCATGCCGGTGGCCTCGCGATACAGGCAATCGAGCACGCCACCATGGGTGACGATCACGAGCTTGCCACCAGAGTGGGCACGAACGATCCCGCTCACTGTCTGCACCGCACGCTGATGGAATTCATGCAGGGTCTCGGCATCGCGCTCGCCGGCGGGGAAGCGCGCATGTGGCTCGCGTGCGCGCCATGCGGCAAAGTCCTCAGGGTAGCGATCGGCGATTTCGTCATAGCGCAGTCCTTCGAAGCCGCCATAGCAGCGCTCGCGCAGGTCTGCACGCAGCATGACCGGCAACTGGTGCACATCGGCCACCGCTTGCGCGGTGGCGCGCGCGCGTCCAAGGTCACTGGCATAGATCGCCAGCGGGCGCTCGCCCGCCAGTGCCCTGCCCAGTGCCTGTGCCTGACGTTCGCCGACGTCGCTGAGCGGAATGTCGATATGGCCCTGCATCCGACGCTCACGGTTCCAGGCAGTCTCGCCGTGACGGATCAGCAGCAATTCAGTCATGCGGATGCCTGTGCGCCGGATTGTCCTTTGGCGGACGAGGCCGACGATGATGACGGATTTACCTGCAGCCAGAACGTGACCGGACCATCATTGACCAGCGCCACTTTCATATCGGCGCCAAAGCGGCCGGTCTCGACCAGCGGATGCGAGGCGCGTGCGCGCTCGACGGTGTAATCAAACAATTCACGCGCAACGGCGGGCGCTGCTGCCGGCGTGAAAGACGGACGCGTGCCGGAGCGGGTGTCGGCGGCCAGCGTGAACTGCGGCACCAGCAACAGGCCGCCGGCGACTTGCGCGATGTTCAGGTTCATCTTGCCGGTATCATCGGAGAAAACGCGGTACGACAGCAGCTTGGACAACAGGGTATCTGCTTCCTTCTGCGTGTCGCCACGCTCGGCGCAGAGTAGCACCATCAGCCCGGGGCCAATGCGGCCGACGCATTCACCGTCGATGCTGACGCTGGCCTCGGATACCCGCTGCAGCAAGCCGATCATGGAAGATGATGCAAGGACGGAAAAATCAGGACAAGGTGACGCGCGCGAACTTGCGCTTGCCTACCTGGACCACGAAAGTGCCAGGCTCGACTTTGAGGCCCTTGTCGCTGACGGTGGCGCCGTCAATGCGTACACCGCCCTGCTCGACCATGCGCAAGGCCTCGGACGAGGATGCGCACAGATTGGCCTGCTTGAGTAACTGGCCAATGCCGAGCGGCGCGCCAGTCAGTGCCACTTCCGGCACCTCATCGGGAATGCCGCCGCGCGCACGATGGTTGAAGTCAGCCAGCGCATCTTCGGCGGCCTGTCGTGTATGGAAGCGCTCGACGATTTCCTGTGCCAGCAAGACCTTGAGATCGCGCGGATTGCGGCCACCGCTGACATCAGCCTTGAACTGATCGATCTCGGCCAGCGAGCGGAAGGACAGCAGCTCGTACCAGCGCCACATCGCGACATCGGAGATGCTCATCACCTTGGCAAACATGGTGTTGGCCGGCTCAGTGATGCCGACGTAATTGTTCTTGGACTTGGACATCTTTTCGACGCCATCCAGTCCTTCCAGCAGCGGCATGGTCAGGATGCACTGCGGTGACTGGCCGTAATCCTTTTGCAGCTCGCGCCCGACCAGCAGGTTGAACTTCTGGTCAGTACCGCCGATCTCGAGGTCGGATTGCAGCGCGACCGAGTCATAGCCCTGCATCAGCGGGTACAGCAGCTCATGCACGGAGATCGGCGTGCCGGCCTTGAAGCGCTTGGTGAAATCCTCGCGCTCAAGGATGCGCGCCACCGTGTAGCGGGCTGACAGCTGGATCATGCCGCGCGCACCGAGCGGGTCGCACCATTCGGCGTTGTAGCGGATCTCGGTACGCGCCGGGTCAAGCACCAGGCTGGCCTGTGCGAAATAGGTCTTGGCGTTCTGCTCGATCTGCTCGCGGGTCAGCGGCGGGCGGGTGACGTTTCTGCCGGAAGGGTCACCGATCATCGAGGTGAAATCACCGATCAGGAAAATCACGGTATGGCCGAGGTCCTGCAACTGCCGCATCTTGTTCAGCACGACGGTATGGCCGAGGTGCAGGTCGGGCGCAGTCGGGTCGAGGCCAAGCTTGATGCGCAGCGGCTTGCCGGTTTTCTCGGATTGCGCGAGCTTTTGCGCGAATTCTGATTCGATCAGCAACTCCTCGACGCCGCGCTTAACGATGGCCAGCTGCGACTGCACCGCCTCGGACAAGGGCAGGAGCGGCTGATGGGCCGAGGCTGGTGCGGCGCCGGCGGCGACCGTGGTTGGGGTGGAATTGGCGTCCATAAGTGCTTGTATCTGCTCAGGTTTGCGCGTTTCAGGCTTTGTTATAATGCGCGCTTTGTTTTCGCGTGTCGGCGATGTCGGGCCGGCAACGCTGGCCCCGCCCGAAAAACCTCAAATTTTATCTGATTGCATGAGTCTGAGAGCCAAATGTCTGGAAGCCGCCGCCGCGCTGTGGCCGGCCATGCGCGCTTCCCGCAAGGCTCGCTTGCTCTCGGGCTTGGCGGCCGGCCTGTCGCTGGTGGCTTTCGGTGCGGCCGGCGTTGCGCCGATCGCGCCGGATGCGTCCGATCTGCCGGTGACGCTGGTAGTCGAAGAGCTGGCACTGCCTGACCTCGCGACCCAGATCGATGCTCTGCGTACGGATGCGAAGTTCGTCACGGAAGAGCGCGTACGCCCCGGCGACAATCTTGCCGCGCTGATGGAGCGCCTCGGCGTGCGCGATGCGCAGGCCGCCGGCTTCATCCGCAGCGATGCCGCAGCCCGGGCGCTGCTGAGCCTGCGCCCCGGACGGCGCGTGCAAGCGACCGTGGATGCCGAAGGCCGCTTGCTGTCAGCCTCAACACTGCTTGAATCGAAGGAAGACATTCGTCGCCTCGTGATCGAGCGTCAGCCATCCGGCTTTGTCGCGCGTGAAATGCCGGCTGCGATCGACACGCGCATGGAAATGCGCTCGGGCGAAATCCGCTCATCCCTGTTCGCTGCCACGGATGCCGCGCAAGTGCCGGATGCAGTCGCGATGCAGCTGGTCGATATTTTTTCCTCCGACATCGACTTCGCTTCCGACCTACGCAAGGGCGACCGCTTTCAGGTGGTCTATGAAACCCAGTGGCAGGATGGTGAGCCGGTGCGTACCGGCCGGGTGCTGGCCGCAGCTTTCCAGAATGCCGGCAAGACTTACGAAGCGATCTGGTTCGGCAAGCCCGGCAGCAGCGAGGGCGCCTATTACGATCTGGACGGCAAGTCGCTGAAAAAAGCCTTCCTGAAATCACCATTGGAGTTCTCGCGCGTGACCTCGGGGTTTGCAATGCGCGTGCATCCGATTTCGGGCCAGTGGAAACAGCACAAGGGCATTGATTTTGCTGCCGCTACCGGCACCCCGATCCGGTCGACCGGCGAGGGCGTGATCGAATTCGCAGGCGCCCAGGGCGGTTATGGCAATGTCGTGGTTGTCCGTCACGGGCCCGTGTACTCGACGCTGTATGCACACATGAGCCGTATTACCGCCAGACGCGGCGCAAAAGTCTCCCAAGGCGAGGTGATCGGCTACGTCGGCACCAGCGGCTGGTCGACCGGACCGCACCTGCATTATGAATTCCGCGTCAACAATGATGCTCGCGACCCGAATTCCATCGTCGTGCAGAACGCCCCGTCACTGGCCGGCGCGGAGATGCAGCAGTTCCGCAGCCTTGCTGCCGACATGCGCCATCGCTTTACCTTGATGGCGCCAAACGCTGTACAACTGGCATCGCGCTGATCGGCTGGTCAGGCTTCGGTTACCATCGCGCGATGGCTCATTCCCCGCTCTATATCGGACTGATGTCCGGCACCAGCCTCGACGGTGTCGATGGCGTGCTCACGTCCTTTGACACTGCCCCGGTGGCGGCCTATGTACCCTTCCCGGAGGAGCTGCGTGCCGAGCTATTCGCACTGCAGGCAGCGACCGACAACGAGATACATCGCGAGGCGCTGGCCGCAAATCGCATTGCGATGCTGTATGCCGACTGCGTACAGCAATTGCTGACCAAGGCCAAGGTGGCGGCAGCCGCAGTAACAGCCATCGGCGCGCACGGCCAGACCATACGTCACCTTCCCGCGCAGGGCTATACGCGCCAGATCAATAACCCGGCACTGCTGGCCGAGCGCACTGGCATCAGCGTCGTGGCCGACTTCCGCAGCCGCGACATTGCTGCCGGCGGACAGGGCGCGCCGCTGGTGCCGGCCTTCCATCAGGCCGTGTTCGGCAGCGACAAGTCCGTGCGCGTAGTGGCCAATATCGGCGGCATCGCCAACATCAGCATCCTGCGCCCCGATGGAAAGGTGATCGGCTATGACACCGGGCCAGGCAATCTGCTCATGGATGGCTGGACGCAGCGCCATCTGGGCAAGCCTTATGACGCAAATGGCGACTGGGCGGCAACGGGCAAGATCAATGAGGATTTGCTGCACAAGCTGATGGACGAGCCCTATTTTGTGCTGCCCGCGCCCAAGAGCACCGGCCGCGATCTGTTCCATGCAGCGTGGCTGGCAGCAAGACAGAAGGACGTCGCCGATGTCGCTGCAGTCGACGTGCAGGCAACGCTGGCTGCATTCACGGCAATGACGCTGGCCGATGGCGTACGGCGTGATGCGCCCGATGCGGATGCGGTGTATGTGTGCGGCGGCGGTGCGCTTAATACGCATTTGATGGCGCTGCTGCAGTCACAATTGACGATGCCCGTGAAAAGCACAGAGGCGCTAGGCGTGTCGCCCAGCCATGTCGAGGCGATTGCCTTCGCCTGGCTGGCGATGCGTTTCTGCGAGCGCTTGCCGGGCAACCTGCCCTCGGTGACCGGCGCTGCCGGGCCGCGCGTACTGGGTGCGCTCTATCCGGCCTGAGGTAACCGCTGCCGCTGTGGGCAAGCTGCGCCGGATTCATCATTGATGGCAACCACAGCGGGAAAACAAAAAAGCGCGGTCATGTCCGCGCTTTCTTTTATGCCAGCCGACTGGCTGGCGGTAACTAGCGTCCGGCCTCAGGCCGAGAACGACGAACCGCAACCGCAGGTAGTGGTAGCGTTCGGGTTCTTGATGACGAACTGTGCGCCTTCGAGATCATCCTTGTAGTCGATCTCCGCGCCGACCAGATACTGATAGCTCATCGAGTCGATCAGCAGCTGCACGCCATTTTTGACCATGGTCGTGTCATCTTCATTGACGATCTCGTCGAAGGTGAAGCCGTACTGGAAGCCGGAGCAGCCGCCGCCCTGCACGAAGACGCGCAGCTTCAGCTCCGGATTGCCTTCTTCATCAATCAGTTGCGCAACCTTGTTCGCGGCACTGTCGGTGAAGTTGATCGGCGCCGGCATCTCGGTGATTGCGTTCATGTGAAACTCCTGCGATGTGAACCTGTGGTTCTAGATTATAGGCCCGCCGCCGGATCGGCGTCGGGGTACCTCCCCGGGGATTATGCGGCTACCCGAGGTCAAATCAACCCTGTCAGCTACAGGGGCAAGCCGGCTCAGGGCAAGATCGGCACGTGCTTCAGGCCGGTGGTCTCATCCAGCCCAAACATCAGGTTCATGCACTGCACACCCTGACCGGCCGCGCCCTTGACCAGATTGTCCTCGACCACCAGGATCACCAGCAGGTCACCGCCGCCGGGCCGATGGATAGCGATGCGTAGCATATTGGATGCGCGTACCGAGCGGGTTTCCGGATGGCTGCCGGCCGGCAGTACATCGACAAACGGATCGTTGGCGAAATGCTTTTCATACAGCGACTGAAAATCTGTCTCGCGCGCCTCGGGCAGCAGGGTCGCATACAGGGTTGAATGTATGCCGCGAATCATCGGCACCAGATGCGGCACGAAGGTCAGCCCGATCTTGCGGCCGGCAATGGCCTCCAGTCCCTGCACGGTCTCGGGCAAGTGCCGGTGGCCCTTGACGCCGTAGGCCTTGAAGTTGTCGGCGGCTTCGGCCAGCAGCGTATGCACCTCGGCCTTGCGGCCTGCGCCGGAGACGCCGGATTTGCAATCAGCGATCAGCGCCGCCTCGTTCACCAGCGGTTTGCCTTGTGACAGCAGTGGCGCAAAACCCAGCTGCATCGAGGTCGGGTAGCAGCCAGGTAGGCCAATGACACGAGCTCCGCGAATCGCATCACGGTTCACCTCGGGTAGGCCATAGACCGCTTCATCCAGCACGTCCGGGCAGGAATGCGGCATGCCGTACCACTGCTCGAAAACTGCGGTGTCCTTGATGCGGAAGTCAGCGGCGAGATCAATCACCTTGACGCCAGCGGCAAGCAGCTCTTTCGCCTGCGCCATGGCCACGCCATGCGGGGTCGCGAAGAACACGACATCGCACTGGTCCAGCCGCGCCTTCTCGGGCGCGGAGAATTCAAGTGAAACATGACCTCGCAGCGAGGGGAACATGTCGGCCACCGGCATGCCATCTTCCTTGCGCGAAGTGATCGCGGATAGCTGAACCTGCGGATGCGCAACGAGTATGCGCAGCAGTTCCACGCCTGTATATCCGGTGCCGCCGACGATGCCTACCTTGATCATGCCTAACTCCCTGACAACGATGTAACCGGGCACGGCGGAACGCGAACTGATGCCTGCCCCGCTCGCCCCTGGCGCACATGGGCTCGCCGTGGGCCCGAGCCGGAATCTGCGAACCTGCGTGCCGAATGAAAAAAAGCCGTCGGAGCAACCCGACGGCTTTGGTCTTGTTGCAGCAGCGGATTAACGCTTCGAGAACTGCTTTGCGCGACGTGCCTTGCGCAGACCGACTTTCTTACGCTCGACTTCGCGCGCGTCACGCGTGACGAAACCAGCCTTCGACAGCTCGGGCTTGAGCGCAGCGTCATAGTCGATTAGTGCGCGCGTGATGCCGTGGCGAACTGCACCGGCCTGGCCGGACTCACCACCGCCATGCACGTTGACCATGATGTCGAAGCGTTCGACATTGTTGGTCAGTTCGAGCGGCTGGCGGATGACCATCAGACCGGTCTCGCGCGAGAAATATTCCTCGGCGGTCTTGCCGTTGACGACGATCTTGCCGCTGCCGGCCTTGATGAACACACGGGCCACTGCACTCTTGCGACGGCCGGTTCCGTAGTTGTAGTTACCGATCATGGCTAATCCTTAGAGTTCGAGAGGCTTGGGTTGCTGGGCGCTGTGCGGATGCGAGGCGTCGGCGTAAACCTTCAGCTTTTTGTGCATTGCGTAGCCCAGCGGGCCTTTCGGCAGCATGCCCTTGACAGCCTTCTCGAGCGCGCGGCCCGGATGCTTGCTCTGCATGTCGCGGAAATTGGTCTCGTAGATACGCCCCGGGTAGCCCGAGTGACGGAAGTACTTCTTGTCGAG